>ENA-OROU01002490-OROU01002490.1-human-gut-metagenome-genome-assembly--contig:-NODE-2490-length-13234-cov-2.469307_pt1 | contig 13234 bp, 10 predicted proteins | sample MGYA00242131_ERZ509054 | MGnify/ENA primary metagenome ERZ509054 (study PRJEB26280, sample SAMEA2338749) | human gut metagenome | biome: human gut; feature: human-associated habitat; material: faeces... | reverse complement strand
CAATACCAATAATGAGAAAAAGCAATTCTAAGTTTTATTCTTCATAAATTAATTATAAATCAAACATTAGTATCCAACTTTTATAGTATATCTTAGCATTATTAGAGATTCAGCTCAACCCAAAAGTGCCTGCGAAGACGACATTTTTACCATATTGTTGCCAGAATGTCCAAAACTTTAAAACTGACTCTTTTACTTCCGACTCTCCATCCCTCCTGCGCCTGCCGTGCAGATTATAGTTATTTCTACACATAAAAATGGCGGAGACTCTTTTCCCTTCTCTATTCCGCTCTGCCTGTGACTTACCTCTGAAAACGTTTCGCGATGAGCGTGTTTTCAGAGGTAAGTCACAGGCAGAGTGGATTCAGGGTACTTGAAGTCTCCGCCTATATGGTTTTATGGAAGTAAATAACTATACTCTGCACAAACAGCTTCGATGACTTTCAGCAGGCCGAATGGCACGCTGCTTTCCTGTCCTTTTGTCCAGGTTGTTTCTTTTCCGAAGAAACGAATCTTCGCTGTAACTGCTTCTTTGTCGATAACGGCAAATCCATCGTTCTTGCTGTCAGCCATATCGGCTTCTTTGGCAAATAAAGTGAATTTGTCAAGGTATGGTGCACTTGCGTATGGACAGAAGCTCTTGCAGTTGCCGCATTCGTTGCACATGTAGTCTACGTGGATGACCTGTGCTTTGGCCATACCAGGTACCTTGATTGAGATGTTGGCTCTGTTCGGGCATACATCTACACAGTTTTCGCATACGGTTGAACAGCCAAGGCAACGTTCGGATTCCGGTTTATCACCCGGTTCAGCCAGAATACCCTTCTTCGCATAGATGGAAGCCGGATCTGCTGCGATGTCGCAGCTGCCTGAGATTTCACGGCCGCAGATAGCTTCTGCTGCTGTGATGGCCTGAGCCATTGCTTTGACAACGATGGATGGGCCATACAGACCATCACCGATAACATATACATTTTCTACACTGGATTCCAGAGTCGGGCTGACTTTCACGCGGCCTCTGTCATCTACCTGAAGACCATTCGCTTCATAGAAATCTGTCGGCACTTTTTCACCAACAGCTGCGATCACGCGGTCTGCAGGTACAGCCACTGTTTCATCCGTCTCAACAATGCCTGCACGACCGGATGCATCCAGTTCACCAAGCTTCATGACACGGCAGATCAACTGACCATTTTCCAGTTTCTCAGGTGCCAGCAGTTCTCTGAACTCTACACCATCTTCTACAGCCAGCACTAATTCATGTTCATCAGCAGGCATGTAGCGTTTTGTTCTTCTATAAACAAGATACACATGCTCAACACCATCACAGCGTTTTGCTGCACGAGCTGTATCCATCGCTGTATTGCCGCCGCCGATGACAACCACATTCTTGCCGATGGCCATCTTACCATTTGTGCGATTGTAATCTTCAAGGAATGCCAGTGCATTCTGTGCTTCACCGCCCTCAAGCTTGAGTTCACCGCGTTTGTAAGCACCAACAGCAAGAATTACGCTGTCATATTCTTTCTTCAAAACATCTACGGCAGGTGCTTCTGTGTTATATAAAACTTTCACGCCTAATTTTTCAAGTAAAGCAGCATCCTTTGCAATGACACTGTCATCAATTCGGAAGTTAGGAATGATAGCGCTGACAACACCACCCAGGCGTTCACGTTTTTCATAAATTGTTACCTTTGCGCCAAGTCTTGCCAGATAGTAAGCCGCTGCCATACCTGCAGGACCACCGCCCACGACAGCAACACTGCCGCTGTAATCACCAGTTACAGATACGCTGTCTATAATAGCATCCATAGCCTGCTCAGCACATTCCAGTTTTGTATTTCTGATCTGTACGGATTTCTCATAGAAATTACGTGTACAATAACCCTGACAAGGATGGGAACAGATGGTACCAGTCATAAATGGCAGTGCATTTCTGTTCAGAATCACTTTCAGTGCTTCTTCATATTTGCCCTCACCGGCTAATGCAACATAAGTCGGGATTTCCTGATGGATCGGGCATCCATCCTGACAAGGTGCTGTATAGCAGTCAAGCAGCGGAACTGTCTCATTAGACTTTCTTGATGCAGGCAATTTGGCCGGTTTCACATGATGCGCATCTGTAATGGCATCTTCTGCCAATTTATTCAGTGCCGCCACATCGATACCCTTGAATTCGCCGACGCCCATTGCCTCAAGAGAATCTGCCATCTGCTGTAATCTCTGGTAGCCGCCCGGCTTCAGAATCGTTGTGGCAACTGTTACAGGCCAGATACCACATCCGACGATTCTGTCAATATTGAAAGCATCTGCACCGCCTGAATAGGAGATACGCAGTTTGCCATCAAATTCACGTGACAGTTTTGCTGCCAGTGAAATGGACAGAGGATACAGGGATTTACCTGACATGTACATTTCTTCGCTTGGAAGTTCACCTGCCTTAACATCTACAGGGAATGTATTTGTAATCTTCACACCAAATTCCAGACCCATTTCGCCGGATAATTTGATCAGGCGCTGCAGCATCGGAACGGCATCCACATACTGAAGATCATCTTCAAAATGGAAACGGCCGAATGCAATATAATCATAACCCATCTTGTCCAGTGTTTCTCTGGCAAATTCATAGCCAAGAAGTGTTGGGTTACATTTGATAAATGTATTGAGTTTCTTTTCTGTCAAAAGATAGGTTGCAATACGTTCGATTTCCTGCGGAGGACAGCCATGCAGTGTGGAAAGTGTAACGGAATTACAGATATCCGGTCTGATAGCTTCAATATCTTCTGCTGTCACATGTTTGAACTCGCTTACATGATCCAGCAGATACTTCTTACAGACTTTGAAGGTTTCTGTATCAGCTGCATTCTTCATACTTTCAATGAATGTGTTGACTTTCTCAGACTTGATACCCTCCAGATCATAACCGACACTGATATTGAACTGGAAACCATCCATACTGCCAAGGCCGTATTCCTTTGCCATAAAGGAAAGCAGAAACCATGCCTTAATGTATTCATCCTGTGCCTGAGGAACATAAAGCTCGGTAGACCACTCACAGTTATAAGCTTCATCATCCGCTTTGATACATGGCTTGTTGACACATGCTGCCAGTTCATCACCATCCATGATCTGAACGGTTTTCAGTTCGAAGAAACGGCTGCCGGCATAATAAGAAGCCGCAATATTCTGAGCTAACTGGCTGTTAGGGCCGGCTGCAGGACCAATCGGAGTCTCAAGGTCTCTGCCAAAAATTGTCAGCGCTTCTTCAGGCGCTTTATAAGCACGATGAAGCCCAAAAAGCGTACCATGATTCTCTAATTCTTCAGTTACCCAATTCATTAACTGGTCAAAAGACATACCTGTCATTCTATCACTCATGAGAAATCCTCCTGTATTCTCTTTCAATCTCTATTTTTTTAATTCTATCTTCCTTTTAAGTCTCTATTTCTTTTAAATCCGCGGCATCTGCCGGAACAGATGCCGCTCCTGTCCCCAATCTGATTAACCGTTGATGCTGTGCCACAGCTTTGCAGATTCCTCTCTGCATTTTGCCATTGCTTCTTCAACGTCAATCACTTTAATCTCACGGTCTTTCATCAATACACGGCCATTGGCAACCGTTGTCACAACGTCTCTGCCTGTCATGCCAAACAGAATATGGCCGTTGATATTGGATGCATCCAGCTGTGTTGGCGGGTTGTAATCCACAACGATGACATCACCGGCTGCGCCCTCTTTCAGAACACCAAGCGGTGTCTTAAAGTAACGATTTGCAATGGCTGCATTGTTCTCAAACAGCATCTTCGGAACTTCTCCCCATGCCGCATTGGCGTCGCAAAGATGATGTTTGTGCAGTACATTGGCCACCTTATAAGATTCGAGCATATCATGTGTATAACCGTCTGTACCAAGACCTGTCAGGATACCTCTGTGAACCAGCTCCATGGTTGGCGGGCATCCGCAGGCATTGCCCATGTTGGATTCCGGATTATGTACCACCATTGTGTTGGTATCTTTGATCAAATCCATTTCATGAGGGTTAATGTAAATACAATGACCCAGCAGCGTCTTCTCACCGAGAATGTTGAAATCCATCAGTCTGTCCACGATACGTTTGCCATATTTCTTCAGACAGTCATGCAGATCTTCGATGCCTTCTGCCACATGGATATGATAGCCGACTTCATCCGGTTTGTTCGCAGCTGCCAGTTCCATGGTTGCATCGGAAATTGTAAACTGTGCATGCATACCCATCATACCGGCGATCATATCTGAGTCATCTTTCAGTGCATAACGGATAAATTCCGCATTCTCCATGACAGATTCTCTGGCTTTATCCATGCCATCACGATCAGAAATCTCATAACAGAGGCAGGCACGCACACCTAATTCCTTAGCCACATCAGCGATTGTAAATAAGCTGCCGCCAATCTGTCCAAAACTTGCATGGTGGTCAAAAACCGTCGTCACACCATTGCGAATACAGGAAATCAATGTTTCAACCGCACTGTATTTCGTCTGTTCCAGTGTCAGATGGCGGTCGATCGTCCACCACTGACCATCCAGAATATCCAGAAATCCCTTCGGATTATACCCCTTAATACTTAATCCTCTGGCCATCGCACTGTAAATGTGCTCATGCGTATTGATAAATGCCGGCATGATCACGCCGCCCTTTGCATCAATGAATTCTGCATCCCCATACTGTTTCTTTATAGCCTCTGTTTCCCCCACAGCAGCGATCTTTGTCCCCTCAATCGCAACAGCACCATTTTCAACAAAGGGCATCTCATCATTTCTTGTAAATAACTTACCATTACCAATAACCAGCATCATTCCTGCCTCCTTCTTTAAAACTTAAATTAAATGTTGTAACTGTTTATTTACCTTATATCAATCTTACTCGGCTTTTTCTTCCGTCGGTTCAACTGCACTGCCCTTCGGCTTTGGAAGAAGCAGATTCAGCACAACAGCTGTAATCATCGCCAATACAACCGGTGATTTACCAAAAATAGTTGTTACCCAAGCTGGGAATGTTGCTAATGCTGCATTCGCCTGTGTCACACCCATACCAAGGGCAATTGCCAGACCGACAATTGTTGTATTGCGGAAATCCAATGGCTGAGTTGTGATCAGCTTGATACCTGTCATTGTGATGGATGCGAATACAGAAATTGTTGCACCGCCCAATACACAATAAGGAATCGTTGTCAAAACTGCTGAGAATACAGGCACCAGACCTGCAACAAGCAGAATCACTGCCGCAATACGGAATACCTTTCTTGCTACAACCTTCGTAGATGCTACAATACCTACATTCTGACTGTAGGTTGCTGTCGGCAGACCGCCAAAAATCGCACCCACAACATTGCTGATACCATAAGCCACAATACCGCCCTTTAACTCTTCATCCGTCGGCATTCTGTCCAGACCGCCTGTTGTGGTAGCTGAGAAGTCACCGATTGCCTGAATCGCATTAATCGCAAACAGCATACCGATGGCAACACATGAAGACGGCTCAAACTTAATGCCAAAATGCAGCGGCTGAGGAATACTAATCAGTGATGCACCGGTTACAGATGAGAAATCCACCATTCCGAAGAAAATGGAGATAACGTAACCAATGATAATACCTATTAATATAGAAGCAAGCTTGAAAATACCTTTGCCGTAATGGTTCAGGTATGTAACGATACATAATACAATAATTGCTACCAGCCAGTTCTGCCATGCACCGTAATGCTCATTGGATGTACCACCGGCCATATAGTTGATGGCTGTCGGATACAATGAAAGACCAATGGCAAATACAACCGTACCTGTGATCAGCGGTGGGAAGAACTTCCTGATCTGTTTAATAAACAGACCAACCAATAAAGCAACAATACCGCCGACTATCTGTGCCCCCAGTATGGTCGCCACATCATACTGAGTCGCTATAGCCTGCATCGTCGGAACATACGCAAAACTGATACCCATAATCATTGGTAAACCCGAACCGATTGCATACGCTCTGCCATGGAACAGCGGATAAAGCTGAAGCAATGTGGTCAATGCAGAAACAAACAACGCTGCCTGGATCAGAATAACTGAATCAGAATCGGAAAGACCTGCCGCATTGGCTACAATGATCGCCGGTGTAACACATCCTACTATCATAGCAGCTACATGCTGCAAAGACAATGGAAATGCCTGTAAAAATGATGGCTTACCCTCCATGTTAAATAAGTCATCAGCTGAAAGCCTTCTGCCTTTCTTACGTCCAAGATCTTCTTTACTATTCATCTTGTAACACCTACCTCCCTAAAAGTTTATACTTTTATGTATTTTCCTTTTTATCGTGTGCATATGATAAGGATATCATGCATAACCCGCGAACAGCTGCCAGACTATGTCGGGTTGTTTTGACATTTGATTAACAAACAGGGAGACTTCCACTCATTTGCTACACAATAACAAAAATATTTCCCTCCCTCATGGATGCGCATTTATTCAAGTTCACCAAAAGAAATATTCTCTGATTGTCATTTTAACATTATATTAGACAAAACACAAGCACTTTCTAAAAAAATTTTTTGATTCCTAAAAATTTTTTTGATTTTTCTCTTGCATTTTTCAGATAATCTGTTATGATGATTACAGGGAGACAAAATGAGACTTATCAAGCATAGTTTTATGGAGGTTCAGCAATGGCTAACAAAGCAGATAATCAAATCAAATGGGTATTAAACAAGATGCCGAAGAGTGATGACAAACAGGTCGCTAACATGTCTCTGGAGGAGATGTCGAAAGCAAACAATTTCCACAAGAGCTTTCCTCAGTATTCAGTTACACCTCTTACAGGACTTCCGCATCTGGCCGAATATCTCGGACTTAAGAAACTTTATGTAAAGGATGAATCCTATCGATTCGGTCTGAATGCTTTCAAGGTTCTCGGCGGTTCTTATGCAATCGCACGATACATGGCACAGCAGCTCGGCAAGGATGTCAGCGAAGTTCCTTATGATGTATTAACTTCTGAGAAACTCAAGGAAGACTTCGGTCAGGCAACATTCTTCACAGCAACAGATGGTAATCACGGCCGCGGCGTTGCATGGGCAGCGAATAAGCTTGGACAGAAATGCGTAGTCAGAATGCCGAAGGGCACAACACAGACTCGTTTAAATAATATTGCAAAGGAAAATGCAACAGTTACTATTGAGAATCTTAACTATGACGAATGTGTTCGTATGGCTGCGAAGGAAGCTGCTGAAACAGAACACGGCATCATGGTTCAGGATACAGCCTGGGAAGGTTACGAAGAGATTCCTACATGGATCATGCAGGGTTACGGCACATTAGCACTTGAAGCTGATCATCAGTTAGAAGCTGACGAATGTCGTCCAACACATATCTTCATTCAGGCAGGCGTTGGCTCACTGGCCGGTGCAGTTGTTGGTTACTTCGCCAACAGATTCAAAGAGAATCCGCCGATCATGACAGTTGTTGAAGCCAAGGCTGCAGACTGCCTCTTCCGCTCTGCTTCCAAGGGTGACGGCAGCCGCGTAGATGTTACAGGCGATATGCTCACAATCATGGCTGGTCTTGCCTGCGGCGAACCAAACACTGTATCATGGGATATTCTTCGCAATCATGCAGATGCATTCGTATCTTGTCCTGACTGGGTAAGTGCCAACGGTACACGTATTTACAGCTCACCAATGAGAGGTGACGAAAGAGTTATCTCCGGTGAATCCGGTTCCGTTACAATGGGTCTGGTTGCAGCGATCATGACAAAACCTGAATTAAAGGAACTCAAGGAAGCACTGAAACTGGATGAGAATTCTCAGGTACTTCTTGTTTCTTCTGAAGGCGATACAGATCCTGACCGTTATCGTGAAATCGTATGGGAAGGCTTATGCGGCACAGACAAAGAACCATTTGCTGATCTTCAGGAAAACTAAGCATTCGTTTTAACTGCCTTTGACAATTATTACATATAAATAGAGAAACAATTTTGTAGCGTTACAATATATAAACATTATGGAGGGTAAAAAAATGTTAGACTTTAACAAAATCAAAGAAGTAGCACAGGGCTATCAGGCTGATATGACAGCTTTCTTACGTGCCATCGTTAAGAATCCTGGCGAAAGCTGTGATGAAAAAGCTCATGTAGAGACAATCGCTGCTGAGATGAAGAAACTGGACTTCGATGAAGTTGTCATCGATCCACAGGGCAACGTTATCGGTTACATGGGTACAGGCGACAAAATTATCGCTTTCGACGGCCATATCGATACAGTAGGTATCGGCAATATCAACAACTGGACATTCGATCCATATGATGGTTATGAGAACGAAACAGAAATCGGTGGCCGTGGTGTATCTGATCAGTGCGGCGGTGTTGTATCTGCTGTTTACGGCGCTAAGATCATGAAAGATTACAACCTGATTCCGGAAGGTTACAAGATCATGGTTGTTGGTTCTGTTCAGGAAGAAGACTGTGATGGTCTTTGCTGGCAGTACATCATCAACGAAGACAAGATCCGTCCGGAATTTGTAGTTTCCACAGAGCCAACTGACGGTGGTATCTACAGAGGTCAGCGCGGACGTATGGAAATCCGTATCGACGTTAAGGGTGTTTCCTGCCATGGTTCTGCTCCAGAACGTGGTGACAACGCAATCTACAAGATGGCTGATATCCTTCAGGATGTTCGTGCACTGAATGAAAATGATGATGCAGACGAAACAGAAATCAAAGGTCTTGTTAAGATGCTGAATCCTAAATACAACCCTGACTGGGAAGAAGCTCGCTTCCTTGGCCGCGGTACAGTTACAACATCTCAGATCTTCTACACATCCCCAAGCCGTTGTGCAGTTGCTGACTCCTGTGCAGTATCTCTTGACCGTCGTATGACATTCGGCGAAACATGGGAAAGCTGTCTGGAAGAAATCCGCAACCTGCCTAGCGTAAAGAAATACGGTGATGACGTTGTTGTTTCCATGTACAACTATGACCGTCCATCCTACACAGGCTGTGTATATGAAATTGAATGCTACTTCCCAACATGGGCGATTCCAAAGGATCACAAGGTTACAAAAGCACTGGAAACTGCTTACCATGGTCTTTACGGTGATAAGAGAATCGGTGCTGCTGACACACTTGAAATGCGTCAGGCTCGCCCACTGACAGATAAGTGGACATTCTCCACAAACGGTGTTTCTATCATGGGTAGAAACGGTATCCCATGTATCGGTTTCGGACCAGGTGCAGAAGCTCAGGCTCACGCTCCTAACGAAATGACATGGAAACAGGATCTGGTTACATGTGCTGCTGTTTATGCTGCTCTGCCAATGTCCTATTGCGAATAATTTCAAAAAAGACTATACTATAAAAGTTAACGTATTATAAACCAATAAAACTTCCGTGCATCGGACAATTTTTAACCGGTGCACGGCACTTAATCAAACGGAGGATTATTATAATGGATGCTAAATTACAGGCTTATATCGACAAATTAAACGCACTTAACTTCAAAGAAATGTACAACGGTGACTTCTTCCTGACATGGGAAAAATCAGACGACGAACTTGAAGCTGTTTTCACAGTTGCTGATGCTCTTCGTTACATGAGAGAGAACAACATCTCCACAAAGGTATTCGAAAGTGGTCTTGGTATTTCTTTATTCCGTGATAACTCTACACGTACACGTTTCTCCTTTGCTTCCGCATGTAACCTTCTTGGTCTTGAAGTTCAGGATCTGGATGAGGGCAAATCTCAGGTTGCTCACGGCGAAACAGTTCGTGAAACAGCTAACATGATCTCCTTCATGGCTGACGTTATCGGTATCCGTGATGATATGTACATCGGCAAAGGCAACAAATACATGCACGAAGTTGTTGACGCTGTAACACAGGGCAACAAAGACGGTATCCTTGAGCAGAAACCTACTCTGGTTAACCTTCAGTGCGATATCGACCATCCTACACAGGCTATGGCTGATATGCTTCACATCATCCATGAATTCGGCGGTGTTGAAAACCTTAAAGGCAAAAAGATCGCTATGTCCTGGGCTTACTCTCCATCTTATGGCAAACCTCTCTCCGTTCCTCAGGGTATCATCGGTCTGATGACTCGTTTCGGTATGGACGTTGTACTTGCTCATCCGGAAGGCTATGAAGTATTCCCAGAAGTTGAAGCTGTTGCAGCTGAAAACGCTAAGAAATCCGGCGGTTCCTTCACAAAGACAAACAACATGGCAGAAGCATTCAAAGATGCTGATATCGTATATCCAAAGAGCTGGGCTCCTTTCGCTGCTATGGAAAAACGTACAGAACTCTACGGCAACGGCGATACAGAAGGTATCAAAGCTCTTGAAAAAGAACTCCTTGCTCAGAACGCAGAACACAAAGACTGGGCTTGTACAGAAGAACTTATGGCTACAACAAAGAACGGCAAAGCTCTTTACCTGCACTGCCTGCCAGCTGACATCACAGGCGTAAGCTGTGAAGAAGGTGAAGTTGATGCTTCCGTATTCGATCGTTACAGAGATCCTCTTTACAAAGAAGCAAGCTACAAACCATACATCATCGCAGCTATGATCTTCCTTGCTAAATTCGAAAATCCACAGGAAATCCTGAAGAAACTCGAAGAAAGATCTATGCCTAGAATCTTCAAATAAGATTAAATTTAACTTAACAACTTAACATATAAGGCGGGGATTCACCTCCGCCTTATATAAATCGCAAAAACCGTTATTTTGTTTATTTTGGGGGAAATATTTAGAATGAATAAGAAGAAAAGAATCGTTATCGCACTTGGCGGCAATGCACTGGGGAATACACTGCCGGAGCAGATGGCAGCTGTAAAAGTAACTTCCAAAGCTATTGTAGATTTAATCGAAGAAGGCTGTGAAGTTGTTGTTACACACGGCAATGGCCCACAGGTTGGTATGATCAACAATGCGATGATCGCACTGACACATGAAGATGCACAGCAGCCAAACACACCATTATCTGTCTGTGTTGCCATGAGGCTTACATCGGATACGACCTTCAGAACGCCCTGCGTGAAGAGCTGTTCAACCGCGGTATCACAGATATCCCTGTTGCAACCATGATCACACAGGTTCGTGTCAATGAAGATGATCCTGCTTTCAACAATCCATCCAAACCGATCGGCAAGTTCTTCAACGAAGAACAGGCGAAGATGATGGAAGAAAAATACGGCTACATCATGAAGGAAGATGCCGGCAGAGGCTATCGCCGTGTTGTTGCTTCTCCAAAACCTGCAGAAATCATTGAAATCGGTACTATCCGTACAATGGTTGAATCCGGAGACCTGGTTATCGCCTGCGGCGGCGGCGGTATTCCTGTTACCCGTCAGGGCAACCACTTAAAGGGCGCCAGCGCAGTTATCGACAAAGACTTCGCAAGCTGTCTTCTGGCTCAGGAACTGGATGCAGACTTCCTCATCATTCTCACAGCTGTTGAAAAGGTTGCCATCAACTTCGGCAAACCAAACGAACAGTGGCTTGAAGATCTGACAATTGAAGAAGCAAAGAAATACATGGAAGAAGGTCATTTCGCACCTGGCTCCATGCTGCCAAAAGTACAGGCAGCCGTTGACTTCGCTTCCTCCAAGGAAGGCCGTACAGCTCTGATCACACTTCTGGAGAAATCCAAAGACGGTATCCAGGGCAAAACAGGAACAAGATTCCATCTGTAAAACAAAAAACTTCATTAACAAAGCATATTTTGCTTAGTAAATTCCTACCTTATTATTAAAAAGCACCCCGATGTATGATCCTTCTCACATTTATCATACACCGGGGTGTTTTTATTATTCATCATCTATACTCTACATATACCACTTATTCCTCTGAGAAAGTAATTCCTTCGAAATATCCGCCTCACGGTCACTCTCTGCATCATAACCACTGTTGTTTCTTCTGCCTAACACAAGCCACATAAAGAGAACATACAACGTCAGAAGTCCCAGAATCAGCCAGGCAAAGAAGTTATGCTTCGCTGCCTCAAGAGCCGGAACAAACAACACGGCCAATAAACACACCACATCCACAATCGTTATCACCATTCGTAAAGTTTTGAAAGACTTCATCCGCATCGCCTCCTTATAAGAGCTGCCATTGTTTTCGTTTCTATACAATTAGTATACCAGAGGATGTTTCTACACTCAATAGAAATATTTATGCCTCACTTACTTTTATGAACCATTTATGACTCACTTACTTTTAGCGTCAATTAGAAATCTTCCAGGACGACTGCCTCTCCTCCATCGTGACAACGCCCGTCACTGATGCAATCTGCTTACTGTCAGCTGCTGTCACCAACTTTGCTTCGAAATCATACATATCTTCGTTGCTTGATTTCTTCGTCAATTGAATGTCCTCTGCCAGAATATCTGACTGATACTGCTCCGCCAGTTTGATACTCACTGCAATGGTGCGATCCGTCATCATCTTGTTCAGACAATCTTCAGTCATATCATCCCCGAATCTCCCCTGAAAATATGTTTCCAGTCCATCTACAGAAACAATCCCTGTCTCATCCCCGGTTTCCTCTGCTGCCTGTTTAATTTCTTCCGATGCCGTCTCAAAATCAGCAGCCTCCTGAACTGTACAGTTCAGCACATGTTCCAGGGCACTTTGTGCACTTTGCTCTGAACCTGATCCTGCGCCCGCCTGCTGCTTACCGCATCCTGCTATCGTCATAACACATACCAGCGTCAATGCTGCTGCCATAATCATCCGTAAATTCCCTGATTTTCTCATATTCATTGCCCCTTTCTTCTCATAATATGTTCGAAAGTGTTTGTATGAATAGGATATCAGATGGGCGCATCATAAGTGCATCTTTGGCATAAGTCTAATACAAAATTTCCTACCATTCAAATATCATAGACAGCCACTGCCATATACCACTTCCAAGTAAACTCATCCCCAGAAGTATCACATACTTTCTCCGCATTAATTTTCCGTATATATGAAAATCATAATAAAACTGCTTCAGCATTTCCAACCATCTGTAATGCTGCTTCAGCCATAATTTTTCCTGATAAATACAAATAAAAATGCAGCATATGCAGACAGCTGCTCCTGTATACAAATGATTTTGACCCGTTTTGTTTGTTTCCTCTAATAAAGTTTCTATCTGACTGGTACATGCTATGTTTGTATCATTCAACTGTCGCATCAAAGACAGAACCTGCCATCCATGCTCAGTCATGATAAGT
>ENA-OROU01002478-OROU01002478.1-human-gut-metagenome-genome-assembly--contig:-NODE-2478-length-13272-cov-2.148445_pt1 | contig 13272 bp, 10 predicted proteins | sample MGYA00242131_ERZ509054 | MGnify/ENA primary metagenome ERZ509054 (study PRJEB26280, sample SAMEA2338749) | human gut metagenome | biome: human gut; feature: human-associated habitat; material: faeces... | reverse complement strand
CACCAAATCACCTCCATTATCTTTCGGGCCGAAAAAAGCAACCGTCTTCCCGGTTGTCCCATCGATAAAGTGAGAGACCGCCCCATGGAATTTATCCGCTTTCTCCAAGAAAGAAGTGATTTTCAAGAAACGCTGTACGCCCTCTTCCCGGGTGATAAATCCCCGTTCGATACCCGCCACGATCGCCATGATACCGAAGCCGGAAGCCCCGGTAGCGATCATATCATTCCGTCCGGGAATATTCTCACGGGCAAGACCGCTGTTTGGCTCCGCTCCCTCCCAATAGTAACGGAAGTTCGCTTCCTGTACCATATCCAGCAATTGCTCGTCCGTCATTGGATAGGTAGTGGCCGAGACTGTCTGGGAATCATTGGATTCATTCAGCGCATAATCCACGGCCGTCACCTTATAATAAGCCTTTTTACCAACCTCTCCCAAGAAATCGGTATAACGATTCATCCAAGGGCGGCGGACAGCGACCGGCTGGTAAGTGATCCCGTCGAAAGAACGGTAAATGCGATAGTATTTTATATCCTCCTTTGATTGAGGAATCCATTTGATATCGATATGACGCTCATAAGCCTTAGCTTCCTGCAAGACCGGAGCGTTTAAGGTACTTACCGACGGAAGGGAAGCCGGCAAAAGCTCTATATCATCCAGATAAATCGTATATTCGTTTCCATCGGCCGTACCGGGACGAAGGGCTACAGCCGCTAATTTCTTGATGTTCGTATCGTTCACGGCGTTTAATCCGAAATCCTTCAAAGGAATGGATACGGAATGCCATACGCCGGGACGTGTATCTTTCAGATAATTTCTCAGGTTTAGGTATTGGGTATACGTGCTGTCCGCATAACGAATAGCGATATTGGGAAGAGCGGCAGCATTCATGCTCTCTCTCAACTGCACTTGCATAGAGAGCGTAGAAGGCTCACGAAAGAAGTCATTGCCACGGACCGGGCAATATTGTATCTCGCTATACCAATCTCCACTGGGAGCGGATACATAGGTAAGCTCCAAGGAATTACCGGGCGTAAAAGCGACAGAGCCGGCAACCGGAAGATGATGTCTCGCATTTTTAATCCAAGAAGGTGAGGTATATTTCGCTTGAGAATAAAAGTAATCCCCTTTCATCAAGCTATTCTCGAAGAAAACATAGTCGTAAGGTTTCTCCACCGCTTGCAAGCTGGCGGATAATAAGAGAGTAGTTAGTAATGCGATGTGTTTCATGATGCTGATATTTATATAAATAAAGATATGATTTGAGATAAAATAGGCGGTGCCAAACGGGTTGACACCGCCTTGCCAAACTACAAAGGTCTAGTAAATAATGAGAATCTTATATTACTCTGTTACTTCCGGCTCAAAAGGCACAGGCTCAGCTTCTAAGTTAGGATTCAAGTCAATTTGATCCTGTGGTATCGGATAATATTCGCTTTCTCCTTTCACAAAACCCGGAAGTTCTTGAGTGGCTCTGTCCGTACGGACTAAATCGAAGAAACGTTCGCCCCATTCCAATGCCAACTCAACTTGACGCTCTTCCAGAATTTGATCCAAAGTCGCATTTGCAATCGGAGCTAAACCAGCACGTTCGCGAACCAAGTTTAATGGAGCGTCTCCATTTTGTCCCTTACGAACTTTAGCCTCAGCGTTCATTAACAACACATCAGCATAACGGAATACACGGATATTATTATTATCGCCATATCCAGTACGTCCCGGAGTCATTTGATTAGCCGGTGTATAAGCCTTTCCATTATAAGCAGTCGGTTCACCCGGTTGAGCGACAGGAATATAATCACCGTCACGAGTAGTGGCATCCGTCATGAGGAACGTTGTTTCCGCACGAACCGCTTCACCACGTTTAGAGAATAAATTACGGATTTTCTCAGTCGGCTCAATAAATGCCCATCCAGAGATAGGAGCCTCTCCACGAGGACCTTGGAACGCAAACCAGTTGTCAGAAGAAACGATATCACCACTTCCATTTCCAAAGTCAGTAAATTGATACTCTAGCAAAGACTCATTACACAATTTTCCCGGAATCTTAAACAACTCATAGAAGTCATTATACAACTCAAACTTTCCGCTATTGACGATATCCTCGGTCAAGGCCAATACCTCATCCCATTCATTATCATACATCTTCTGTTTCGCTTTCAACATCTCAGCGGTATATTTTGTAACCGCTCCCGGATGCTCAGACTCATTCGGACGAATAGCCGGTAAGTTTGCTATACAATAATCCAACTCGTCATAAATGTACTTCTTTACATCCTCTTTCGTATTCTTGAATACATTCAGTTCTTGATTGTCTAACAAAAGAGGCACATCGCCAAACAAATTTACCAACTGGAAATAAGCATATGCTCGGAAAAAGCGAACTTCAGCAGCATATTGAGCGTTTAATTGCTTGTCTGACTCACTCGTCAAATGTTTAGCATAATTCTCTAAAGACTCCAATGCTGAATTAGAAGTAGAGACAACATAATAGCAGTTTCCCCAAAGGCCACTTAATGCCCAGAAAGTAGTCAAACGATCATACTGGAATTTACTAGCATACTCATACTCAATCTGGTCCGTAGGAGATCCTCCTTTATTCACATCGTCACCGCGAACTATGATACATCCATACGAGGACCAAGACCCCAGATAACCACGAGCGGTCGCATATACACCGGAAACAGGCATATACATATTCGATTTATTCGTATAATCAATACCCTCTACCTCTACAGTATTCTCTGGAAGCTTATCCAAGTAATCACTACAACTGGATGTCAGCAATGAAAAGGCTAAAGGGATAGCCCATAAAATCTGTTTTTTTAATATATTTTTCATATACTTCTGATTAGCATTTAAAGATTAATAAATAATACGAAGACCTAACGTATAAGAAGATGCTAAAGGATATACACGCTCATCAAATCCATAAGAAGAAGATGCTATCTCACCTTTCTCGTTCTTACTACCCAACTCTGGGCTGAAGCTGTTTGCCTTGAAAACAGTTAAAGGACGATCAGCAGTCAAGCTCAAACGAATGCTCGGCATCTTGAATTTTCCAAAGTCTTTCTTCGGGAATGTATAAGCAACTTGTACATTCTGAATACGGAAATAAGAACCATCTTCTACATAGAATGAGTTAAAGTTAGAGATATTCCAAGGTTTTACAGAACCTTTCGCAGACATATATTCGTTAGTAGAACCCTCACCTGTCCAACGATTCTCGAACTGATCTAAGTCATAGTTCAATTCAGAGTGCCAACGGCGGTCACCACGTTTACGGTTTACGATCTGGTTTCCAGCTACACCTTGCATAACCATAGAGAAATCGAAATTCTTGTAAGAGAATCCTAAGTTGATACCGTAATTGAAGTTCGGGATATAAGAACCCAATGTTACACGGTCTTTATTATCAATCTTACCATCCTTATTTTGGTCAACATACTTGAAATCTCCGGGCTCCAAACCATTTGCTACAGCAATCGGATCAGCAGCGATCTCTGCGGCATTCTGATAAACACCCTCAATATCATATCCATAGTAAGCATTCAACTCACCACCAACTTGAGAAATCGTACGGAACTCCGCAGAACCACCATATAAATAAGATAAACCATTCAAATCTTTTACCTCATTGTGCAAGGTTGTCAAGTTTGCTCCAATGTAGTAAGAGAAATCTTTACCGATCTTATCAGCCCAGTTAAAAGACAACTCAACACCTGTATTCAAAATCTCACCTCTGTTACCTAATAAGTTACCGGCACCCATTGGCAGAGGAGCATCGATCACGGCATTTTGAGTCAAACGATAATACCAGTCTGCCTCTATTGTCAAACGGCTATTCAACGTACGAAAATCTAAACCGACGTTCGTCTCATTCACGACTTCCCAACCTAACCAACTAAAATAAACCAAGTTCGTATAACCAGGAACAGCGCTTCCTCCAAATATACCAGAGGTACCCATATCTTGCGTAATGGAAGCGAAACCATCACTAGCCGCAACCTTATCGTTACCTAACTTACCCCAGCTCGCACGTAATTTCAGATAATCAACCCATTTCTGATCTTTCATGAATCCTTCTTCTGAAATATTCCAAGCAGCACCTACAGAAGGGAAATAACCCCATTTCTCTTGGTATTTGGAAGAACCATCGGCACGCATTGTAGCAGACAATAAATATTTGCCTTTATAATCATAAGATACACGACCGAACCAAGAAACACCACGATAAGTCGTACCGTCATCGCCAGTTTTACGTCCATCCGCATTACCTTGATTCAAATAGTAATATTCCTCGTGTCCGCCCGGAACACCTGTAGCTTCTCCCCATAGGTTACGCCAGTTCTCTTCACGTACGGATTGACCCAACATCGCGGTTAAACCATGATCACCGAACGTATCTGTATAGGTCAATGTATTATCTAAAATCCAACTGTGATAAATATCATTCTTCTTATTCAAAAGGGGAGTCGAATTCAACTGAGTTCCACCAACCAAAAATTCTGGAGTATAAGCTCTTGTCTGGATAACATTGATATCTTGACTATAAGCCGTTTTAAAGAATAACTTATTCTCCGGCAAGAAGTCGAATTGCGCATAGAAAGAAGGCATTACGCGCAACATTGAATTTTTAGAATCATAATACTCCGCTTGAGCAACCGGATTGTAGTAATACTCACTCAAACCGATTTGGGCAGGAGAACCATATTTCGTAGGATACGGATTCAAGGAGCTATTTTCATCATATACAGGAATAATACCCGGTGTACGGAAAGCTGCTAACCAAACCTCGCCGTTTGGCAAGTTTTGCGTAGAGTTGCTCAAAACAACGTTAGCTCCTACTTTCAACCAATCAAAAGCCTTATAATCCGCTTTCGTACGCAAATTGAAACGAGAGTAATCATTTTTAGAATCCAAGATACCATCTTGATACAAATAAGAGGTACCCACAGAATAAGTAGCTTTTTCAGTACCTCCAGAAATGTCTAAAGAATGGTTGTGAGTTAAAGCTGTATGTAAGATCTCATCATACCAGTTTGTATTCGGAAGTGTTCCCCAAACATTTTTAGCGTTATTTACAACAGCCTGTAAGGTTTCATTACCCATCTCACTGATCATAGTCGCATATTGCTCACTATTAGCCATTTTCAATACATTCGTAGCCTTTTGAAAGCCAACATAACCATCATAAGTAACCGTAGCAGGACGATTCAACGCACCTTTCTTTGTCGTAACCAAGACTACGCCATTCGCCGCACGTACACCATAAATAGAAGCGGCAGAAGCATCTTTCAAAATAGACAAATCTTGAATATCACTATTATTCAAGAAATCAATATTATCAAAGAACATTCCATCTACAACATACAAAGGTTGGCTATCCGTATTCATAGAACCGATACCACGAATACGTACGGAAGGACCGGAACCTGGCTGGCCACTATTCGTAATCTGCACACCCGGCACTTTTCCTTGCAAAGCACTCATCGGAGATGATGTCGCATGTTTCGTAATCTCATCAGCCTTGATCACGGCAATTGGAGCTGTCAAATCCTTAGCCTTACTCGTACCATAACCGATAACAACTACCTCTTCCAAGTTTTGCGTATCTTCATTCATAAGAACATTTACTACAGTCTGTCCGTTAACCGGGACTTCTTGTGTAGTCATACCTACATAACTAAATACTAAAGTTGCGTTCTTGGGAACATTACTCAAAGTATAGTCTCCATCCATAGAGGTTATGGTACCATTCGTCGTACCCTTAACCAAAACACTTACCCCGATAGCCGGGTATCCTGTGGCCTTTTCAGTTACCACACCAGTAACTGTCAGATTCTGCGCAAACATAGTAGTCGCAGCAAGTAACAGGCATAAACAAAGCATTAATTTAGCTTTCATTCATTCTAGTTTTAAAGTTGAACATTTGTTTTTACACTCATTATTAAATTTGAAGCAAATGAACACCCAAACCTAAAAAAGGGCAAATTTTTGTATACTTCAACACTACTGCAAGCCTTGCGCAAGCAGAAAATTACTACTTTTATACTACTGCAATACATATTAATTGTCTTATTTTCAGTTATAATACATTTGTTAATTCAAAAGGAGAACATTATATGTTACTAAACACATTTCACTAAATATGGGAAAACAAAAATGACAAGGAAAACTCATAGTTATGATTTTCTTATTTCATAGTTATGATATTTTTCATTCATAACTATGAAATATCTTAGTGGAACTGGATCATGAAATCTACCAAGCTTTGGCCCTCCGGTAGATTTAGTTTTTTACGCAATCGATAGCGCGCCGCCTCGATACCACGTACGGAAAGATTTTGCATACGAGCCATATCCTTAGTTGGCATATTCAAACGTAATAAAGCGCATAATCGTAAATCGCCCGGAGTCAAATCGGGATACCGCTCTTTTAGATTCGTAAAGAACTTTTCATGGATACGATCGAAATTAGTCTGGAAAATGGCCCATTCATCCTCGCCTGATATATTCTCTTCGATCATGCGGATGAGCTTATCGAAGAATCGTTTCGTATAACTTCCCGATAATTGTTGAGCTTGTATTTCCTTTTTTAGACCTTCAAGGAAATCATTATGAGAGATAACAGACAAAGTAGCACTGGCTAATTCCTTACTCTTATAAGTAAGGTCATTTTCTAATTTTTCATTCTCTAGCTTGACAATTAATTGCTCTTGCGCCCTCAATTGCTCTTCTTGCAATCTCTTTTGCTCCTCGTTAACTTTTTTCTCACGCATGACAATCCACATCGTATACATTCTCACTAATACGACCAGTATACATAAAAACAAAGCAAAATAGATGATCAGCGCCCACCAAGAGCTATAAAATGGACGTTCGATCTTGAATGGATAAGACAGAGAAGATAGCTCTTTTCCTCGATCGTCTTTCACAACCGCATGTAACACAAAATTACCATACGGTAAATTAGAATAAGTCCGTTGAAAATTACTGGTGCCTTCTATCCATTCATTATCAAACCCGTCCAGTTTATAATAGATCAGGAAACGGCGCCCCGTAAAATCCGGATACGAAAACTTAAAAAGAATCGTATTATAGCTATAACTCAATACGGACGCACCGGCTTCCGGTGCGTCCGCTCCCTTGCAAGGGAGCGGAGCGAACTCATTTTCATGCCGATTATAGGCCCTTACCTGCGACAAACTTAATGGAACTCGAGTCGTATCCACATAATTCCGGTATCTGTCATAACGAGCGATCCCCCCGTTTAGACAAAAATAAGACGTCCCGTCGGAAGCCACATAAATATTTCCCCTATCCTCTATGGTCGGATTATCAAACAAAGTAAAAGGAATACGCTGTTTTAACTGGAATCGCCCGGACTCATATCCTAACAATACATATTCCGAATTCCGGATAAACCAATATAAATCATTATTCAAGGAAACAACCCGATAGGTATCGCTTAACTCGGGAAAATCCTCATTCAACAAATCATAAGGAACGATCTTTCCAGTCAAATCCTCATAAGTATAAAACTTACTCCCAACCGAGAAAACAATACGTCCGCGTAATTTCATTACATTAATCGTACCACTCTCATTACCTTCCTCCAGTTTTCCGATATACTCCATCTCTTTCACGCTCCTCAAATCCTCATTCAAGCGAAGACGATAGATACCTTTATACATATGGCTAGCCCATATATTGCCGGTAGGGTCAACCTCAAACGATTTGATCAAATTAGAGAATCCTTCTACATTATGGCTAAATTTCCAACGATTAGTAACCATATCCCGGGTGAAAACACTGAGTGGACGGTAAGACATCTGGAGTAAAACTTCCTTTCCATGGATAATTGTCTTACGTAATGCGGTCCCCCCTCCATTGGGACCCGGTATCTGAGTAGCTTTTCGGCCCTCTAGCTGTAAGGTACCTGTATTATGTCCGGCAATCAGTTGATTTCCGACATCGGAGATATACCATGTCTGTTCTTGAGTACCGGGAATCAAGGTTGGATAACTATCATTCTCAGATAACGCATAAAGACCTTGGTTCGTAGCTAAATAAACAATACCCTTCTCTATCACCATATCATGCACCATACCAATCTGGGCCTCAAGCGGTTCATAAAAATAGATCGGAGAATTCACATGTATCTGCGCGATACCATTATCCAATGTAACCCATAAATTATCCGAATTATCAGCAAATACTCTCAATACCGTATTATTAATCAAGCCATTCTCCCGGTTGATATGCCACAAAGTTTCCCCCTGCTTATTAATCGCTACAACCCCATTAGAAATCGTACCCACAATAAAAGTAGAATCTTTCATCATGACTCCCCGGTTTGCGATCCCTTCCTTTAATATCTCATTGGCTGGTGTATTCCACACAGACAATTTTTTACGCACCTCATCATAGATAAAACATCCACTAGGAGCCGAGACCAATAATAGCTGATGATCAAATGGCAAGACCGAAACCACATCATCCTCCAAAACCTTTTTCGAGAGTAACTCTGTAAACTGGCCGTCATCCATTCGACAAAAGCTTCCTCCCTCCATGAACTGAACGTATAGATGATCGTCCAATGTGAAAATATACAATGGGGACAGGTCAGATACACCTTTTCTTACTTTTTCCCCGTCATAAATAAAAAAGCTCCGGAATGATTGAAAATAAATCTCACCCTTATACTCATTAATCGTCCAGAACTCATCATTATTAAGATAGACGTTCATCTCAGACGAACTGAGTGAATGATAAATCAGATCATTCTCATCATCCATCTCAAAATACCCGAACTCCTCGAAAGAGCCGACATAAATACGTCCGTCCTTCGATATATACAAAGCACGGACACCTAGATTATTCGGTAATTTCACAAGATCCCAGTGAATACCGTCAAAAACCAAAAGCCCCCGGTTATTACCAATATACATCTTTCCTCCCGGGCCTTGGGAGACGGCCCAATTCTGGTTTCCCGCTTTGTAATCGCTTACGGAATAATTGATGATTTTAGGAATATAGGGTACCTTCGCATTCCCCGTTATACAAAATAACAAGGCAATAACGCAACAAATCAACATACGAACCAACGTCCTCTTAAGTATCTCCTTCACTATATAGTACAGAATGTTATGTACCACAAAAGTAAATAAAAAAACATCACGTTACACCCTACTTCTTATAAACTCTTACATAATCAATCTCGAACACATGTGGAAAAAGAGAATCATCAATACCCTTTTGGCCTCCCCAATTCCCACCGATCGCCAGATTCAGCAAGATATGAAAGCGTTTATCGTAAGGCCAAACCTCATAGCCTGTCCCCTCGTTCTTAAATGTAAAGTATAATTGATCATCTACATAAAGCCGGTACTCATCTTCCTCCCATTCCAAGGCGTACACGTGAAACGCTTTATAACAATCCGGACACGCAATTTTAGCATTTTTTTGAGTTCCGATCGCATGATTATATTTTTCCGTATGCGAAGAACCTACGATCGTGTCGGGATCATAGCCCACATTTTCCATAATATCTATTTCCCCGCTTTTTGGCCAATCCCCGTATTCCCAATCCGTTGGAAGCATCCAGATGGCCGGCCATGTCCCTCGTCCAGTCGGGAGTTTCGCCCGAATCTCAAAACGTCCGTACAACCAATCCCCTTTTCCTTTCGTAATCAGGCGAGCCGATGTATATGAACGACCTTCCATCGGTTCTTTCAAGGCCGTAATCCTCAACACCCCATCCGAGACCCAAGCGTTCTCCTTTCTGCCGGATGTATAATATTGAGCCTCGTTATTTCCCCATTGATATACATTACCTTCCGTATCATAAGACCATTTCGTAGAATCAGGAAATCCCGTATAGTCAAACTCCTCACTCCATATCAATTTCCACCCGCCTTTATCCATGGGTGCAGACAAATCGATATCACTAGCATTCGCCAGACTGCTCAAGAAAACACTATATAGGATAAAACCAAACAAAAGAAATGAACGTGACATAACAATATAGATTTAAATCAGAATTTCCACAAATATATGAAAAATAAATAAAAGTGTAGATGAAAAACACATCGCAAGGTTATCCCCACAATTATACTGCGAATACCACAGGAGATATACTTCAAGTGGCAGAGAAGATATACTTCATGGCCAAAGTAAGTACTACCCCATTTTCCCTAGGGATTTATCGGATAAGCTATCTATACGAGAAAATGTCACAAAATAAAAAAGTGATGCCACATCCCTCTCTCTGGATTGTTGAGTTGTCTCACGAGGATTCGAACCTCGACAGACAGAACCAAAAACTGTAGTGCTACCATTACACCATGAGACAATCCGATTGCTTTACTAAAGCGATGCAAAGGTAAGAATAAAATCTTACCTTGCAAATTTTTTGATTATTTTTTTACTTTGCGATCAACAAATAATAATTTTTCTTACCTCTTTGAACCAATAAATACTTATCGTCAAGCAGTGAAGAACAGTCGATTACAGTATCAACCTCCGCTAATTTCTCTTTGTTAAAACTTACGCCACCACTTTGTACCAATTTACGCATCTCACCTTTTGAAGGGAAGATAGCGGCTTTTTCAGTACACAAATCAACAGCCTTGATTCCTGCGGCCAATTCATCACGGGAGATATCGAAATGAGGAACACCCTCGAATACGGCTAGTAATGTGTCCTCATCCAATTTCAACAAAGCCTCGTGCGTGGAGTTACCAAACAAGATATTGGAAGCCTCGACAGCGGCCTCATAATCTTCCAAAGAGTGAACCATAACAGTCACTTCTTTCGCCAAACGTTTCTGCAACGGACGCAAATGAGGAGCGGCCTCTTGCTCCGCCTCCAAAGCGGCGATCTCTTCTTGGCTCAAGTCCGTGAAGATCTTGATATACTTGGCGGCGTCAGCGTCGCTTACGTTCAACCAGAATTGATAGAATTTATACGGAGAAGTATAGCGACGATCCAACCAGATATTACCGGATTCCGTCTTTCCGAACTTACCACCGTCAGCCTTCGTGATTAACGGGCAAGTCAAGGCATAAGCCTCCCCTCCCAACGTACGGCGGATCAATTCCGTACCAGTCGTGATATTACCCCATTGATCAGTACCACCCATCTGTAGGCGGCAACCCTCATGCTCATACAAATACAAATAATCGTAGCCTTGTAGCAATTGATAAGAAAACTCGGTGAAAGACATACCTACACTGGATTCGCGGCTCAAACGTTTCTTCACTGAATCCTTAGCCATCATGTAGTTCACGGTAATATGCTTACCGATATCACGGATAAAATTCAAGAAAGAATAACCCTTCATCCAGTCATAGTTGTTCACCAACTTAGCGGCATTAGGAGCGTCGGAGTCAAAATCAAGGAACTTAGCCAATTGTTTCTTGATGCAATCCTGATTGTGACGAAGAGTAGCCTCGTCCAGCAAATTACGCTCGGCAGACTTCATAGACGGGTCACCGATCATACCGGTAGCGCCACCCACTAAAGCGATAGGACGATGACCGGCACGTTGGAAATGCTTCAGCATCATCACACTTACTAAGTGTCCGATATGCAAAGAGTCTGCCGTTGGGTCGATCCCCACATAGGCCGATGTCAACTCTTTCTGCAATTGCTCTTCCGTCCCGGGCATCATATCAGCGATCATGCCCCTCCATCTTAATTCTTCTACAAAATTCATCGTATTAATTTATATCGTATTACATTAATATATTTGTCACTTTATCTCATACGAGGCAAAGGTACGACTTTTTAATTGAGAATCGAAAATTGATAATTGATAATTATCCGTTTAGGTGGAAGATAGAAACGTTTTTAGCGATTTGAATCCGCAGCTTTTCTTCCGGAATATCCAACGCTTCCGCTACATTTTGGTAGACCCTGCGGATATCAATCGATTTATCATCGGTCTCCAAGAAAAGGAAATCAGGCCATGCGGCACGCAAAGCCGATGGATTAAAACGATCTCCAAAAGAGAGATAAAACCCCAAGCGAACCAATTGGGAGGCAAGTTCACCATTACCTCGAAAGCCATGGATAATCCAAGGCATCTCCGGTTTCACGGCCTTTTTACAGGCAATGAGATCCGCCCACGCTTTTACGCAATGGATGATTAATGGCTTATGTGTTTCCTCCGCTAAATTGGCTTGTGCCAGAAACACCTCTTTTTGCAAATCCATTGGAGATTCGGCCAGTGTATCAAGTCCAGCCTCTCCGATCGCCACGACTCCCGAACCAGACACCAATACCCTAAGTAGGTCCATCTGCTCCTTTACATTATATATATACCACGGATGGATACCATATGAGCGAATAACCGTATCAAGAAGTGGACCCGGCTGCATATCACCCATTGGACTCACGATCCTATTTATAATCGCGATATCCTCCTTATGGAAAGGCATCTGATGCGTATGTATATCATAATAACCCATGGCGTTACGGAACCGGATCATAACCGCTCCCACCCCAAGGATGGCAACGAAGTATTCGTTTAACCGCAAGATACAATCCTTTCACAGGGCCATATTTCTTCAAAGCTTGCACCGCATATTCGGAACAAGTGGGCGTATACCTGCACGAAGCCGGTGTCATAGGAGAGATACAATATTTGTAGAAATAAACCGGCAATAAGAGTAATGTGGTAAAAAAGCGTCTCATTATTCTTTATCCCGAAGGATATGGATCGCTTTCTTCATTGCCTTTTCCATCACAGCGTACGGATGGATCTCTTTATCGAGGTACAGGAAAGCGATTAACATGCCCTTATTCTTCGCTTCCAACGGTTCCAGTAAATCATATTTACGAACCCGGTAAGCCTCACGTACCTGTCGTTTGATCAAGTTACGCTTTACGGCTCTCTTAAATTTTTTCTTCGGTACACTCACTAAGAAGGAAGCACGGGCAGGCATCTCTTCCTCCATCGGTAAATAAACGACCCGCAGTGGAAACGCCACGAACGATTGTCCTTTTTCGAATGTAACGTTTCCACGACAGGCGTTCTTCTTTTGAAAGGGTATACCTTTTTGTCGTCATTATTTTTTACCGTCTTGCTGTTTTTTCAGATATAAATCCAAAGCAGCAGTCATAGAAGGGGCTTCCACCGTGGGAGCCTCAACGTCCAAACGCAGACCCGCATCTTTAACAGCCTTTGCCGTAGTAGGGCCAAAGCAGCCGATCTTTATATCGTCTTGCTTGCTTATTATACTCTCCATTGCCATTGCACCACCTG
>ENA-OROU01002475-OROU01002475.1-human-gut-metagenome-genome-assembly--contig:-NODE-2475-length-13288-cov-2.572962_pt1 | contig 13288 bp, 8 predicted proteins | sample MGYA00242131_ERZ509054 | MGnify/ENA primary metagenome ERZ509054 (study PRJEB26280, sample SAMEA2338749) | human gut metagenome | biome: human gut; feature: human-associated habitat; material: faeces... | reverse complement strand
CTAACTCACATGATATTCCTCCTTTTTAACATTATCTAAATTCTATAATCTGCCAACTTATAGTCATACTACTATCATTTCTACTGTTTGTACTTACTTCCAAAACATTAGCTTTTAGATTTGTTACATATGCACCATCAACACTATAAGATGTATTACTCAAACAACTATTGTTCAGTAGCACAATACATTTGTCAGGATTCACAGTGTTAATTGTTATTTTATCTGAACTTGAAGTTCCACGTTGGATACTTTTAATAATATTAGAATCCAAGCCACCAGATGAAACATTTTCAGACATAAGTCTATTCCAAATAACGGGGATTTGTGTCTTATCCGTACCACCACAAATTACATCCTTACCATCAACAATAACAAACCCATTTGTAAAATTTTTAACTTCTAACATACAATCACCCCTTAATTAACAATCTTCTGTCATTGTCTGTATCACCTACAAGTAGTGCAACTTCACCTGTCTCTGTAACTTGCAATGTGGTTTCATTCACAACCTTTAAATTACTCGAAAGAGGTATCATAGAAGAAGTACCAATAATTTGTGTGCCTTTGGGCAGGATATAATTGTATGCTCTGTAAGTTGGTTTCACTGGTACTAATTGTGAAATATTATTCTGAATACCCCCACACAATATTGTATGGATATTATTATATACTACAACAGAACTACCCCGTGGTTTAAGTGGTAATGTATCAATGTACAATAATGTTTCACCTTGGAGTTTAAACCTTTTCCCGTTATAGTCGATTAAATAGATAGTCCCGTTATCTACATATGCTACACCCTGGTTAGGGTCTGCGCCACCATCTGCTGTAGAAATTGTTGTTACTTTTGTTGTACTCCAACTACCATTTTGTTCATAAGCCATATAACAATAAGTTGGATTACCGCTATCATTTTGATACGGATAAAAGAAATACGTCTTGTCACCGTTTGTTACAAGTGGACTATATGTGGATAAAGAATTATGTGTCAAATTAGCACTAGCCCAAGTATCTTTGTCTTTCTCATAAACATAACAGTAGTTATATGACCGTTTATAGCAATTATAATATAATTGATTTTTACAAATAAAAATTTTATTAAAACCAGTATTACAAACATCTGTTAATCGCGTCCATGCGTTATTAACATATTTATAATGATAATAAGTATAGAACAAATGAATCTCATTATCATACTCGATAGCAAACAAATCACGCTCTGTAGTCACAGGATATGGCATCTTACTTACGTATGTCAGAGTCGTTCCGTTCCATTTATAATGACCATATGTATCATCGTCCGCACCAAATAAATGAAGCTCTCCATCATGAACAATAGCGTTGCCATTAGTAAAACATTTTGGCAATGTGTTTTTTACCCCTGTATATGTATCACTTGATGAATTCCATACGACATGCAACTGGGATATATTGCTGCCGCCTAAAATATGTATTTGGTTTTTATACAGCACAGCTTTCCCATCAATAAATGATGTCAACAGCCTGTTCTTTTGTGTCCAAGTATTTGCTGATTTATTATATACATAGTGATAAAAGTCACTTATAAAATGAATCTGGTTATTAAATACAACCACATCCCCTTGGCAAGAACGTCCTACTGGTTGTAGTGTTGTCCAACTAGAACCATTCCATTTATAATGATAAGTTGACTCATAATAGAATACATGAATGGCATTATCATACATAACGGCTTTGCAATAATCCCCAAATGTGTTCGTACTTACCTGATACCAGTTTGTACCATTAAAGGCAATATGTTGTAGTGCAGATAGAATATGGATTTCGTTGTTGTATACAACCGCAGATGCTTTAGTAATCGCTTGAAAACTTAAAACTTCTTCAACCCATTCTTGTCCATTCCATTTATAGTGACCATACATATTGCCGTCACCACCAAGAATATGAATGGCATCCTTATAAACTACAGCAGTACCATTTAGAAAGTCATATGGCAGGATACTTACGTTTAGCCAGTTTTCACCATCCCATTTCCAATGTCCGAAATGATTGCCACTACCGCCCAAAATATGTAGCTCGCCCTTATAAACTACACTCGCACCATACTGGAACGTATAAGGAGTACATCCAGACATACTCCATTCATAATGTGCTGGTGTTGGGTCGCCTGTTACATATACTGGTAATAAACCACCACCGCCACTATTTTTAACCGTAGCTAAAATTTCCTGAGATGTGGTTTCCTTGCTTGTTGAACTAACAATATTTTCTGTCTCATTCACAGAGTTTTGCAATTTACCTAATCTATTTAAAATTGCTACATCTTGATTTTCAAACATGTCATCACTCTCCTTAAATAATTACTTCTGGTACACTTGTGTAGCTACCGTCTTCGTTTTCCGTCAGAACTCTTTTACATTTATACATGATTAAAATTCCCGTTTCATCGTAACAGGTAAATTCTTCAATACAAGTACCATCAACATCCAGTTTATCTGTGGTTACACATTTTGCCACAACAATTTCTGGATTGCTGAGTAGGGTAGCTGTACTTGTATATATACTTGTGTTATCAGCATTGTTTTGAATCGACAGTTTTGTTTTCACATCATCACGTTCAAAATAATGTTGATAAATTTTTTTCTGTAACGGCTGACCTGTCACATCTTTTACATAGTCTGCCAATACCTCTGGGTAAATCGTTTCAAATTGCCCATTAGCAGTACGCTTTTTCATCAGCACGTGCCCATCTTCTTGAAGCTGTAGCCATAAACCACCTTCTTCTAATGTATCTGGGATATCTGTGCCGATTGCGAGCTGTTTAGAAATTTCAATTTTCTTCCAAACTGTACTACTATCACTAGGTTCTTCAGCAAGATTGTTTTCCATACAGTACCAAAGAGAGTGGTTGTAAGAAACCATATCATACTGATAGAACTCTTTATTTCTAATCCATTCACCTCTGGGTGTTAGTCCAAGACCAGAAGCACCGTCAAAATAGTCAACACCCTTCACAGGAGTATAACCATCGTCACCTCTGTCCCCTTTTATAGAGATTTGCAGGAATTTTCCATTTTCCACATTTTGTGTAGGTATATCACCAGTTGTGATATTATTACCGAGAACAAGGAAATACTGTTTCACACCATGAGCAGGGTATCTAACAACATCATATTTATTTAATCTGTATTGCTCATCTGTAGAATTGGAGGACATTTGTGCGTTCCAATCACCTTTTTGTGTACCAAGTCTACAAATCTTATCTAGGATATTATCATAGAACGTTCTTTCAACCGCAATAATAGAATGATGTAATGCTAAAATGGTATCAGCATTGATAATACACTGTTTTAGTGAAGGATTTTGCACTAACAATTCAGAAGCTAATGCAGTTTGTCCCATAGCCATATAAGAGTTATACTGGTTAATCAATAACACTTCACTGGCAGATGGGTCACGAATTACACGAAGTTTATCTTCCTGTTGTGGGTAGTTGGTATGCGTTAAGTCAGCATATTTTACTACAACGCCATCACTCATTTGTTCAGTTCGCTCCTTTCTTATGTCTTTCCATCTGTTTTAGAATCATCCTTTTTATCACTATCCGTAGAATCATCTTTCACATCAAAATTATACAAAGGAGAAAACTCAGTTAATGTCAATGACATCGTTCCGTATGGGTGTGATGAACTGATAGAAGTGACTACCCAGTCTTTTGTTTCTCCTGTAGCAGCTAAAGTAAACTGCACCTTTTCATTCCCTTGCAACCAAGGGATATATACCATTTCCAACGTGATTGTATAAGCAATCTTAGCGGCTAACCATGTTTCATATTCAGCTCTTGTTATACAGTCATCAATGGCTTGTATTTTATCATAGTCTGCATCCGAACATACCTTCATGTACTCTCCAATTCGTTCAATCGCGAAAGGGGAGTTAGGGTCAATTGTGTATGTAATAAAATCGCATCCATGTTTTTCTATATCTTTTTTCTTTTCCTCTGCTGTTGGTTCAGTATTACGCAATTTATTTACTGCCATAATCTGCCATTGTCCCATAACAAGCATATTTGCTCTACGGTATCTAAATACAAAGGAGCTATCCTTTACAAAGAATTTTTCTGCAATTTCTTTTTCTGAACTGTCTACAAGAGAGAATGTAGATACAAGTTTGCTTGCAGAATCATCTTTCTCTTTATTGTACAATGCAAGTTTAGGGCTTTTAGTGGCATTTACTTCTGGTATTTTTACAGCAAATTTCGCACTTGTGGGTAAAGAACCATCGTCATTGATAGCAACTCCTGTAAATGTAGCAGAGTATGTATTTGTCTTGGAATCGTAAGTGCATACATCTGTGTAGTAATCTGTATCCAAGCATTTGCCAAACACTTTTGTCACATTACGCATAGATTTTCTATCGCCATTATCAGTTTCCGTGATATATAACCGTTGTAATATAGAATCATCTAAGACCACAAGGTCACTTTCCTTTACATTGACTTTTTTGCAAATAAATGTACCATCTGTATCAAAAAACATTTCGTAACTAGGGTATAAGTCCCTCAGTGTGGTTAGAATTGTCCAAACACTATCAGATGGTGTGAATTCCAAGTCATAAGGGATTAGCTTTGGCATATCCTCTACATAATATTTGGTAAATTTTGTCAACCCAGTTAGAGTATCAATAATAGCCTGACGAATTGTTAGCTTCTCAGATTCTGGAATAGTCTGTTTCAGTCCTTCCAAACTACCACTAATATCACCATTCAAGTAGCATACCAAGTCAGAGCAGTTGATGTTCAATGTTCCATTTTGAGGACTATATGAATAATCGGTTACAACAAAAATGCCTTTATCATACCAAAGTGTATCATTATCATCCCGTTTTGTTGCAACTACCTTTGTGCCATTGTACTCATATAAGGTATCAGCAGTATAAGGTACTTGTACACCAATCAATACCTTGACAAATCTGTTGACCCATAGTAATTTATCTTCCTCTAAACCTACATTTTTATCAATAACAGCAAGTGTTAAACTGCATGTATTCCGAATATCAGAATCAATATTAGTAGACATCTGCCCAGAAACATATTCGTGTTTCATTTCGTATACCGTTTGCAAATTCTCGTTGAGCAGAAGGATTTTAGCATATAATGTTTTCTCAGGACTGCTTAGAACATCAATATCTCTTTGTGTAGGGTAGTAAGCCATAGTTATACACCTACTTCCAAACAGTTAATAAATCCGTGCTTATACAAGTCCATATTGTTTTCTACATTACCAACCTCTGTAAATGTAATACTTGTAGTCACATGCTGATTGAAGACACCCTCGGTTTCACCCACATCACTGGTGACGCAAGCCATATAAATTTGTCCATCATACCACTTAACAATTTTAGGTTTTCTATTGGACAAGAAATTACGCACTGCCGCACGATACTTCCAACCGTTTTCAGAATCAAATCTAAATGTCTCTTCATCTCTTTCAACAAACCAACCAGAAATATTAAACTGGTCATATTTTACTTGAGAATAGTATTGAATAAATGGGTACTGTGAGTTCGTTGGTTCAATCACATTTACAGGTACTTTTCGTGTTAGGTTACTACGTTTCAGTTCGCCTATAACCTGATATCCATTAGTAGAATCAATAATGAAACAACCATCATAACAAACATTTACGTCAATCGTCTGATATGTACCTTCTGCGCCATCTACAATAGGTACTGCTGCATATTCATATTTGGTATTGGCTGCAACCACAATATCATTGTAATAGAAGTTCAAGTCTTCTTCCTTTTGAATAGGGATATAGTGCATAGCCAACCACTTATAATCGCCATATTTTCTTTTCTTAATAAACATGCCACTAATAGAGTTTAAGGTGAAATCTACGTTACCTGCTAAAATATTATTCTTAAATTTAGCATGTAGAATTGTGCTGTAACCCCATTCAGGTATCTTCGTATCATAAGCAATAGAAGTATCACTATCTAAATACAAATCATCATAAATTGCGTTAGAGATTTCAATATATTCTGTGTTCCCAGTATTGATAGATGTGGCATTATTTGTCATTGAGTAAAAACTTCCTAAGAAAATCATGCTACATCACCATCCTCTACTGTTTGCACTGTTTCTTCCTTAATTAGTTTGGCAATTTTAATATCAAACGCACCGTCTACATGACGTATCCAAAAATGTACTTGTTCACCCTCTGTAGGAGGGTCAATCAGATTGCTAATTTGAATATAGTTTAGTTTTTCATCACCAACATATTGATATGCTACTAATTCAGCATAATAGCTTTCTGTCTCATGTCCCTCAAATGTACCCTTGTACCATTTTACATACGCTTGTGCAGTCTTCATATTAAACGAAATAATGGTTGAATAGTCTATCAGATTTTCTGCAATAATGTCACATGTGAAATTCTTAGCAGTATATCCAGAATCAAACCATACCTTTTCACCGTTAATTAGACTTACCTTATCGTCATCTATATAAACCAATTCTTCTGGATTTGATTTACCCTCAACCAATACATAATTGACAGATAACCGCACACTACCTTCCTCTGGCATATTGTCAGCACGAAACGCTAAAAATAGGTCTGGCTTAATATAATCACACATAATTTGCAAAAATTCTGTGTCTAGTTCCATCCCATTTAATGTTGCGCCTGTGGCACGTACATAATAAGTTGTATCGTCTGTTAGTCCAGAAATTCTAGTTATCAACCCAGAGTTCATATATTTGTTTCCAGAGTCATAAATAACAGTGGTTTTATCAATACCATATAACAGGACATTGTACTGATTCAAAACTTCACTTGTATCATCACAGTGATATTGCAACTCTGCATCAATGTAAGAGTTTTTGATTATCATTTTGTCTGTGATATTTGCAAAGTGAAACGTAGGTGTTGCAAAGCACTTTAAAACAACAATATTACTTAAAGGGCTTTCCTTCCCCTCATAATCAAATACAGAAATTTGAAAACTATAGGTGTTACCATTTGTCAATGTATTCGCAGGTACTGTGGCTTGTAACGCCATACCAAGAATCTTGTTACTATTGTAAACTTCCTCTAGTGTTGCATTATTTTTAATTACAATTCGATGCCCAAAAACTTGTGAACCACTGTATGTAAACTGTAAAATGTGAGACTTTGTGGCATCAAATGGTAATGAGTTCAAAAGAATAGGGGAGACTGCCATTTTGTAATCACCGCCCTTTCTTAATTATTAGCTGTCGCATCATTTGCGACAACTGTAGTTACAATATTTTTGTTTGGATATATATATAAATCTGTATCATTTCCACATGGAAACAATACAAATACTCTCTCATTCACACTATATGTAAATAAAGATTTAATCGTATAAGTGTGGTCACGAATTTGAACCTTGTATTTATTATTCTCCAAAATTTCAATTACACGACCAACTTTCGTTTGGTCAAAGGACAATGGTGTATTCTTGAAAAATACATCTATTGCCTGACATATATAATCATTTATATTCACCACTGTTCACTCTTTCTTATAGAAAAAGAGTAGGGAAGAACCCTACTCTTATATTTGTTACTGTGTGTTACATAGTATGGATATTCCTCGTTCTACTTGTGCAATGCTGTTCAGCATAGGCAGGCAGAGTGGAAAGCTGTTGTACAAACTCATTTGCATCTTTTACATCATGGATGTGCATATCATGGAAATGGTTTTCAACAATGGTTTTTGTTTCACCAGAGCCAGCCATATAAATCATCTGAGACTTCATGTTTAATGCGTCATAGCCCAAAACATCTGACAGGAACATTTTAGGGTTTGCACCAAACTCCCACATATTTTTAGCAGCATAATGAGGGATAACACTGCCACCCGTGTTAATACGAATCCAGTTCCCCTCATCTGGTTTGTCTAAAACAATTTCGTCACCTTTTTCGTTAACATTATAAATGTCAGCAGGAAGGTTCAAACCACCTTTGGCTTTCTTTTTAACTGCGATACCAAAGGTAGGACTGTGTGGATTATTATCGACTTTGTAACCACCACCATCAGACGAACCATTTGACCTGCCACCACCAGAAGATTTGCCACCACTTGACCCACCGCCAGATACGCTAACATTAACGTTAATGCCCTTAGCAAGCTGTTTGGTGTTATCCTCAGTAGCCTTAGTATTGTCCTCATGCGTGTCACTGTTCTTTTCAATGTTCTTGCTATTATCTTTCAGATTCTTAGAAACATCCTTGTTACTAGTTGCAATAACCTTAGACCCATCATCACCGCCAGAATAACCATTCTTGTTACGAATGGCTTCGGCTTCAGCATGAGCTTTATTCATACTGTCGGTATCGCCCTTGGCTTTAGCTTCATTGTATGCTTTCTGCGCAGCTTTAATGGCAGCAGCATCGGATTTACTTAACGAATCTGTTTTCTTAGAACCAGCAGAAGGAGCATTACTGGAAGTGCCTGTGCCATTCACCTTGATTTCGTTATAGGTTCTACCATAATTGTCTTTATAAACAGTGCCAACTAAACCGTCACCGTTTTTCACAATATCTTCTACTCTATCAAGACGGTCAATATATTCCTTGCTACCCCATGTACCACCCGTGTTAGGGTTAGTTTCTGTTGCTTTGTATTTTAACCATTTCAGATTGTCAAGATATTTCTTTGTAGCTTCGGTGTCTGCATTTTTACCACCAATGTTATAAATACCACTTTCTTTATAGACAGCATCAGAATAGTCAATAAACTTCCCTGTCATTTTATCCATAGCAGAATTATAATCATCAATGTATTTGCTTCTTACATCGTTCGCAATCTCATGTAATCTGTCAGCAAGTTCTTTGTTACCTACTGCCATTGCATCATTCCATGCCTGTTGTAAGGATTTAATATACGCTCTGTCAGAATCAGATAGTAGTCTATCATCAAAGTTATCCAGTGTGATTTTCTTTTCTTCTTCCTCGTCTACGAGAGAGAAATTAGCAATCGCATTTGCAAGGGTACGTAATTCTTCTGCTACCTGTTCATTGGATTTGGTATTATCGTCTGTACTAACAATATTCTCTAACAAAGACGTAATATTCTCGTTAGTGATTTTACCATTCGTACCTAAAATAGCATTTAGTCCTTGAGTAGCAAGTAGTTGGCGTTTGTCTTCCTGTACCTGTTTATCAGCTGCGTCTACAATTTTCTGATTAGATTCTGTAATACCACTTACAGAGTCAACAACTTCTTTTGGAAGTTTTGTACCCCACAGGTTCTCTTTGATATGAGAATTTACATCGTCAACTTTTTCTCTTGTGAAGTTACCATTAGCATCCTTACCAGTAATACGATAAGTCCCACCGTTAGTATAGATGAAGTCACCTTTTTTAGCCTGAGAGGGTGCTTTACCATTTTTCTGAACATACCAAGAATCATGGTCTTCTGTCTGGGGTGTATTTAATTTATACATCAGCTCAAAGACTTTCATCATGTTAACGTATGTTTCGCTTAAATGCTGTTCAAGTTCATCTGTTTTATCCTTAATATCCTGTTGAACACCAAGGTATCCATCTTTAAACCTGTTGTATACATCAAGTCTCTGGTCTAATACATTTCTCTCCCAGTTAGCACCAAGCTGTTCAGCAGCAAGTAATCTGTTTTGTTGCTTATCAAACAAATCGGGAAGTTCTTCCCACATGTTCTTGTATTCTTCAAGTTTTTCCTTTTCTTTTTCAAGGTCACTTACACGCTTATCAAATTTTGCATCAGCTAATGCCTGTTCTGCTTCGCGAATAGCATCTTCATCAGCCTTATAGACCCATCCCTTATCTTTTGTAAGAACTTTATTGGTCTTTTGACTATTAGCCTTATCTGCCGCAGCTTGTTTTTGCTGTAAATCTAACGCCTCTTGACGCTCATCATTGAGCTTTTTCATAGCATCAATTTCATCATCAATTCCCTTAATTTGGTCGTCAATGAGGTCAATAACAGCAGATAGTGCGTTATCTTTAGATTCTTTCTGTTTCTCTAAAATCTCTTTTTCAGATTCAAGGCGTTTGTCATAGTAATCCTTCCAAGCCTTTTCCATGTCTTGAATGGTTTCCTTGTTTACTTGGTAGCCTTGCTTAACCAAGCGATACCATTCTGTAAAGGTACTGTTCATTAGTTCCTTATAGATACTAACATCCATGCCCTCTGCATCTTTGCGGTTGGATAACAATTCAATCAAATGTTCTTGGTCAGTAACATTATTTTCGTATTGAGTATGTTTCAACTCATTGATTGCCTTGTTAACATCAGAGATTTTATAATTCAGTTCTTTCCAAGTCGAAAGACTTTCTCTATTTTTTTCATTAAGGTCTTCGGTAGACTTAATAAGAGACTCAGTGTCCCTAATAGTGCCTTGTGACAGCTTATTTAGATATTCTCTATTTTTAATAACCAGAGTATCAGTCTGTGCATCATAATCAATCTTAAAGCCTTTTTTACGCAATTTCGCAACATTGTCAGAAATCTCTTTGTCTCTTGCTTTGTTTAACTTCTCTAAAGCATCCTGTTCGTCTTTGTACAACCCAATCAGAACATTCTTCAAAGAAATCTGTTCATCAATGTTTTCCGTAGCATCATAGGCATCGTTTAGTTCATCAATCTTGTCCTTGACATTTTCTACTGCGTCAGATAACTCTTTATACTTATCAATATCGGCAGTATATTTGTCTTTAGAGCCAGAGCCAGAGCCACCTTTAGAGCCTTTAGAACCAGAAGAAGGTGTTTTGGTGGTAGGTTTCTTGCTAGTATCTGGGGAATCTGTAGGAGAGGTTGTGCCAGATTTGCCACTACCATATGACTTGCCACTACGCATTTTGTCAGCAATTTGCGAACCCTGACGGGTAAAATAATTTCCTGCTGAGGTGATTGCTGTACTTAAATTCTCTAACCCTTTGCCACTGCCAGAAATATCAACATGAAACTTGGGTGCTATTACAGGGATTTTTTGCCCAAGTATCTCAGCTTCTTTTTTTTCAAAACCCTCCCAATATGGAACGGCTTTAATAGAAAAATCGAAGTTTTTAATCAAATTACCTAAAGCGGTTAAAACGTTACCAATAGCACTCGATGCGTTTGTTACTGTACTTGTAATTTGACTGTTAGCAAAATCATTCATACCCTGTACTGTGCTTGCACTTTCACCAAAAAGTTCTGCTAAACGTGTACTTGCGTCTGCTGACAACAATAGCTGTTCGTCAATTGTTTGACCAGTTGCTGCACTCAAATCAGCAGCAATTTGACCAATACTGTCTTTATTCTCCTGCGCAAAATCTGCAATAGCACTTGACATGCTAGAGATATAATTTTGCATCTGGTCTGTGCCAAGCATGTCATCTGTCCAGTTATCTGCATTTGCCACTAAATCAGCAAATTCAGTTTGAACATCTAACATACCATCGATTTCAGATAGTTCATCTACCTTATCTTTTAAATCATTATAAGCATCTGCTGCATTTTTTGCTTCATCAGAAGTATCTTTTAATGCTTCGACTTGTCCATCTTCTGCCTCTGTTAATTTGTATGTAGATTTCAATAAAGTCATTTGTGCCTCTGAAGCAGATGCAATATCATCTACATAGTCACGAACAGAAGATTCATCACGTAAAAATTGACCAGCAGATTCCATCAACCCGTCAGATATTTGAGCAGTTAATGAGGTAACAACTTCTTCAAGATAATCAGTTTTTTCAGTATTCCAATCTTGGATTTGTGCAATCGCCTTATCAAGCCCGTTATCAGTAATCAGTTGGTTGATTGATTTAAAATATTCCTCTGATGTAATTTTGCCATCCAATAAAGATTGATTTAACTCTTTATTTTTGGCAATTAAATTATCAAGAGCTGATACTTCAATAACGTCACCCAGTTTTTTCTTACCGTCTACGGTATCGACAACCGCGTAGTCTGTAGAACGCATATGTGACGATTTTTGTTGGATTTCATCAAGCAATTTGTTGTACGCCTCAAGATAGTTAGCAGTCCCAAGGTTTAAATCAGCATTCAAAATAATAGGGTCTAACCTATCTATTTCAGCCTGATATTCTGCAATTCGTGCCCTTGCTTTTTCTGCGTTAACACCTTTAAGTGTACCATCATTGATATATTCTTCTAGTTTTTCTTTTGCATCAGCGTATTCAGTATATTGCTCTTTTAATGTTTCTACATTATCCTGCAATGATTCTAGTGCAGAATCTTCTTGGTCACGCCATGTTTGTGCAATCCAACCGTCTGCATTTTCACCTAGTTTTTCAAGCTCTGTTCTGGCTTGTTGTAATTTTTTCAAATTGTTTTGCACATTTGTTTCTACTGTGTCTTCGGCAGTATAAGTAGGGTTAACCGTACCACCAGAAACACCAGTCTTTTCACTCGGCACTTCTGGCATATTTTCTTCAATATCTTTCAGTGCTAGGCGTTCCTTTTGAATCTCAAGTAAATCCTTTTCGTACTCAATACGCTGTTTTAAGTAGTTCAATTTTGTACTACTTGCAGAGGGGTCATCCTTTAAATTGTCGTATTCCTCTTGCAACCCTTTAATCTTATCCGTAAGGTCATCAACAATTTCTTGTTGTTCTTCGAAAGAGGTGTACAACTGGTCGAATATCCACATAGCACCTTTAACAGCCAGAGATACTGCAAGCATAATACCGATATTGGCAGCCATACTTTTTAGAGATGCTGCGAAAGCTGCATTACCACCAGAAGCATTTTGTACTTGCTTTTTATAAGCATCCAAGCTCTTATCAGCATTTTCTGTATTACTTAGAAAATCAAGAAATGACTCGTTTGTAATATTTAAACCTTTAGCAAACCCTAATAACTGGTTAGTATCTGTTAACGGTATATTTGATGATGTAATCTTGTCATAAAAAGCTAAAATATCTTTTGATATTGTAGGCTGCTTCCAAGATTGCAAAAAATTTGTCCATCCATTATCAGCATCATAGTTTACAACGCATAACGTCTTTGATAATATATTAAATATAGAAACTTGGAATTACTATATTTAGTGGACAAAGGAAGTGTGTTATATGCTTATAAAATGCCCAGAGTGCGGCAAAGAGATTTCAGACAAATCTGAACAATGTATTCATTGTGGATATCCATTACACCAAACAAAACAAAATATATGCATTGTCAATGGCAAGGAATATGATTTAAGTTTTTTACTCGATGACTCATTAAAAGATATTGAAAAACTTGTCATGTTTGTACAACTAACAGACTGTTATTTTGTTGCGTGTGATGACGCAATT
>ENA-OROU01002414-OROU01002414.1-human-gut-metagenome-genome-assembly--contig:-NODE-2414-length-13543-cov-22.208704_pt1 | contig 13543 bp, 10 predicted proteins | sample MGYA00242131_ERZ509054 | MGnify/ENA primary metagenome ERZ509054 (study PRJEB26280, sample SAMEA2338749) | human gut metagenome | biome: human gut; feature: human-associated habitat; material: faeces... | reverse complement strand
ACACGCCGAAGGTCTGCAGCATGGCGACGGTGTGATTGTCGGTTGGGAAGAACACTAGGGCGATAGTGGTGGCGAAGTACGAATAGGAGGCGTAGTCGAACCACTCGATGAAGTTGCCGAGGAAGGAAGATACCGCGACTTTTCTGACCATGGCCTGTTCTTCAGTTTGCGGGGTGGAATTTATCAGTCGTGCAGATGTAGTAATCGTTGCAGAACTCATGATGTCACCGTCCTTTCAAGGATGTGCTGTTCGTGTGACTGAATGAGATTCAAGTGGGAATCCGTTTCGCAGCAGGTCGACCAGCGCCGCGATAGCCTCGACTATGCCCTTGAGTATTTGCTGAAACGTGAATCGTCGATTAACCCGTTCGGCGTAGAAGTGGACAGGTTGCCCAGTGGTGCTGACGCATTATTCACCATGCTGTTCTTGCCATGATTTCGTGAGTTTGGCGGCGAATAGCAGCATCGACCAGTTCGGTTTGTCGTTATAGTCGCCGCCGACCATTTGGGTCACTTTGTCCAGTCGGTTGTACAGGGTTTGCCGTCTGATGCCCAATTGCTCGCACGCGCCGGTTTTGCTATCGAGGTTGTCGAAGCAGGCGCACAGTGTGTCCAGCAACAACGGAGAGGCGGCGACCTCGAATCCGATGGTCTGCACCACGAGCATGCGCATCGCCTTGTCCATATCAGAGGATGCGACGAAACGGTCGACGAGTGCGGACATGGTACTTACGATTCGCCCGTATGCCGGTTCCTGATTGGCGATGTCACGCAATACCGCGAACCCGTCGACCAGCGTCACCGTGTCCAATGCCACTCGGCCATGCACCACGTATATACCGTCGCCTTCCAGTACGGCAAGCGCATCCATGCAATGGCGTCCGAATGCGGCCGCACCGTCTGAGGAATCGGTGGTGGAGCACCATCCGACCATCAAGTCACCTTCCAGCATGCAGGAGACGGCGCATCCCGACCGTTCTTCGAACCGTTCGACCATCGTCGATACATGGTTGATGCCTTCCACCACCGATCTGAACCGAAAAGCGAATGGCATATAGATGCATGATCCGGCAAAACCCAGCGCTTCGAGCATCGCATGCGCTTCCTGCGCCTCAAATGTATTGACGTGCACGCCGTCGGCCGGACCCATACTCAGATGATGCATCATGCCCATGCGCGCACCGCCGTCAATATAAAGGGCAGCCACCGGAGACACGATGGTGGCGATGGCCCGACGCATCGTGGCGTCGGAAGTCATGGTGCGTTGCGTGATCTCCAATGCTCCCACCGGCCGGGAGCGACTTTCAAGGGCGATGACGGCGCTCGATTCGTTGCCGGCATCGAACGCACGACCCGCTCGAGCGGCCAACAGACCGTCACCATCGAAAATGGCGACGCTTTCGCCGAACAGCGACGCAATGGTTTCGGCCACAGCCTCGATATTGCCGGTACGGGACAATCCCTCACGTAATGAAGTGGACATTGTGTCCACCTCCAATTGCAAGTGCATCTGTTCGTGCACGATAGCGGTATTGACGCTCTGACAGATGTCGACAAAAGGTACGCGAGATTTCAAACCAATCAACGTCAACCCATGCAGCCTGGCCGCAGACACCAGTTCGTCCGGCATCCGCACCACACCCTCCACCAGTTCGACCACCAGAGCGGCGACACCAGCCTGTGCCAGGCTTGCTACATATTGTCCTAGCGTGCCGTGCCAATCGGCGGCGAGCAGAGCGTTGCCCTCGATAATCAGCATCTCACCGCCCGAAAGGAAGCTGGAGACATCCTCTCGCTCGTTGGTGAACACCCATCGCACTGGCGTATCGAGGTCTTTGCCTTCGACCTCCACCACAGGATCGGCTCGTTTGAACTGCGTGTTATGAAGCACACTGCGAATCGATACAGTCATACAATCTGTCCATTCCCCCGCGGAACACCGGTCGTTCCGGTTAACCTCACCGCAAAGCGTGCTGTTGACAATAACCTCAGTTGGTTACGCGGGCAGTCGGTTCACGTAACCGTTCGGCAACACACCAGTTGAAGGAGCGACGATGACTACCACACTGTTCACCAACGCACATATCGCCACCGGAGAACCCGGAAGCACGGCTGCAAGCACCCTGCCATTGCAGGACATTCTCGTCACGGATGGTGTGTTCACCGCATTCGGCCCCGGACTCGCGCAACAATATGAGGCTCAGAGTGGTGATCTGGCGGCCATTGAGGTGGTCGATCTGGGCGGCAAACTTGTCTGCCCACCGTTCTGCGATACGCATCTGCACCTTGATTACGTATTCACGGCCCGCAAGCCCGGTGCGGTGAATGAAAGCGGAACCTTGTTTGAGGGCATCCAGCGATGGAGTGAGACCAAGTCCGACTTGACGGTCGACGAGATCAAGCAGCGCGCGAAAATCGGCATTAAGAAAGAAATGCTGCATGGCGTGCAGCTCATTCGATCCCATGCCGATGTGACCGACCCGAACCTGACCTCGTTAAAGGCGCTGCTGGAGCTTAAGGAGGAATTGAAGGATACGGTCACTCTCCAGATCGTCAGCTTCCCGCAGGAGGGCATGTACTCCTACGAGGGCCCGCATGGCGAATCGGGTGCCGAGCTGGTGGAGGAAGGACTCAAGATGGGTGCCGACTGCGTGGGCGGCATCCCCCATTTCGAACAGTGCCGTGAGTTTGGCGAGCATTCCATGCACACGGTAGTTGAGTTGGCTTCGAAATACGACAAGCTCATCGACGTGCATTGCGATGAGACGGATGATCCGAATTCCCGTTACGTGGAGCTGCTTTCGGCGCTGGCATATAAGGCTGGCATTGGCCCGAAGGTCACCGCCAGCCACACCTGTTCGCTGGGATCGGCGGACAACGCCTACTTCTTCCACCTGACCAAGCTGCTTAAGGCGGCGCATATCAACTTCGCCTGCGCCCCCACCGAGAACCTGTATTTGCAGGGCCGTCAGGATACCTTCCCCAAGCGCCGTGGCATCACGCGAGTCAAGGAGCTCACTGAGGCGGGTGTCAATGTGTCATTGGGCCAGGATTCAATGCAGGACCCGTGGTACCCGTTGGGCAATGGCAATATGATGCTCATTCTTGATTATGTGCTGCATTTGGCACAGATGATGAGCTTTGAAGAAATCGACGATGCGTTGAAGTTCCTGACCGTCAACGGTGCCACTACGTTGGGCCTGCGCGATATGTACGGCTTGGAAACGGGCAAGCCAGCAAACTTCATTGTGCTGGACGCCGATAGCGTGTTCAACGCCGTGTATGAGCGCTGCTCGGTATTGCGTTCGGTGCGCGCCGGCCGCACGCTGTTTACCCGCGAGGAGACCATCGACACCGGACTCGCCCTGCTGTAATAATCCGACACAAACAGTAGCTCCCCTTGACAGGGGAGCTGTCGCCAGAGGCAACTGAGGGGTAGACCACAAACGTGCACATCATGTGTGCGCAGGTCTACCCCTCAGTCAGCTTCGCTGACAGCTCCCCTGTCAAGGGGAGCTTTGCTGGTATGCGCTAGCTACGCTATCGAAACGGACTACTCCTGCGGAGCGTCACCGGAATCGGCGGGAGCGGATTCGGCCGGCTCAGTGGCCGGAGTGGCGTCGGCTGGAGTCTCGCCATCAGTGGCGGCACCGTCTTCGGCGGGCTTATCGGCGGCGGCCGGCTCCTCGAACTCCTCACCCTTGAAGGTGAATTCGCCGAGGATACCCTCGCCTTCCGCATCCACAATCACGCGCTGACCGTCTTCGAGATCGCCCATCAGGATCTTCTCGGAGATGGCGTCCTCGATGTCGCGCTGAATCACGCGGCGCAGCGGACGGGCACCGAGCAGCGGGTCGAAGCCCTTCTGCGCGAGCAGGTCCTTGGCGGCGTCGGTGAGTTCGAGCGACATATGACGGTCGAACAGGCGGTCGTTGAGCTGCTTGACGTCCAGATCCACGATCTGGCGCACCTGCGGCTCGGTGAGCTGCTTGAAGACGATGATGTCGTCCAGACGGTTCAGGAACTCCGGGCGGAACTGCTGCTTCAATTCGGAGCTGACCTGGTCCTTCATGCGCTGGTAGCTGGACTCGTTGTTGGCACCTAGGTTGAAGCCCGTGTTGGCGGCCTTGGCGATGTCTCGCGTACCGAGGTTGGTGGTCAGGATGATGATGGTGTTCTTAAAGTCCACCTTGCGGCCCTGACCGTCGGTCAGGTGGCCGTCATCGAGCACCTGCAGCAACGTGTTGAAGATGTCCGGATGAGCCTTTTCGATCTCGTCGAACAGCACCACGGAGAACGGCTTGCGGCGCACCTTTTCGGTGAGCTCGCCGCCTTCCTCGTAGCCGACGTATCCCGGAGGCGCACCGAAGAGTCGCGAAGCCGCGTACTTCTCGGAGAACTCGGACATATCCACGCGAATCAGCGCGTCCTCATCGTCGAACAGGAATTCGGCGAGCGTCTTGGCCAGCTCGGTCTTGCCGACGCCGGTGGGGCCGGCGAAGATGAACGAACCGGACGGGCGCTTCGGGTCCTTCAGACCCACGCGAGTACGGCGGATAGAGCGGGACAGGGCGGAAACCGCCTCGTCCTGGCCGATGATGCGCTTGTGCAGTTCGGCTTCCATGTTGAGCAGTTTCTTGGACTCGGCCTGAGTCAGCTTGAACACCGGGATACCGGTGGTGGAGCTGATGACCTCGGCGATCACGTCCTCGTCCACGACCATCTTGACGTCGGACTCGCCTTCGCGCCAGGAGTCTTCCTTCTGCTTGCGATCGGCTTCCAGCTTCTCCTGCTTGTCGCGCAGTTCGGCGGCCTTCTCGAAGTCCTGGCCCTTGATGGCCTCGTCCTTGTCGGCGGCGATCTTGGCGATCTTCTCGTCGAGTTCCTTGAGCTCAGGCGGGGCGGTCAGGCGCTTGATGCGCAGGCGTGCACCGGCCTCATCGATCAGGTCGATGGCCTTGTCAGGCAGGTTACGGTCCTGGATGTACCGGCTGGACAGCTCTGCGGCAGACTGCAGCGCGCCATCGGTGATGGTCACGTGGTGGTGGTTCTCGTAACGGGAACGCAGGCCCTTCAGGATCTCGATGGTCTCGGCGATGGTCGGCTCGTGCACCTGAATCGGCTGGAAACGGCGTTCCAGAGCCGCGTCCTTCTCGATGTACTTGCGGTACTCGTCGGTGGTGGTGGCACCAATGGTCTGGAGCTCGCCACGGGCCAGCATCGGCTTCAACATGTCGGAGGCACCCAGCGCGCCGTCAGCCGAGCCGGCGCCCACGATGGTGTGAATCTCGTCGATGAACAGCACGATGTCGCCACGAGTCTTGATTTCCTTCAGCACCTTCTTCAGGCGCTCCTCGAAATCACCACGGTAGCGGGAGCCTGCCACCATGGAACCGAGGTCCAGCGAGTAGACCTGCTTGCCCTTCAGGGTTTCCGGCACGTCGCCGGCTTGGATCTTCTGGGCCAAGCCTTCGACCACAGCGGTCTTGCCCACGCCGGGCTCGCCGATCAGCACCGGGTTGTTCTTGGTGCGGCGGGAAAGCACGACCATAACGCGCTCAATCTCGTTGGTACGGCCGATGACCGGGTCCAGCTTGCCTTCAGCGGCTTCGGCGGTCAGGTTGCGGCCGAACTGATCGAGGATGGCGGAACCGGACTTGTTCTGCTTGTCCGTCACGCCGCCGGCGTTGGCCAAGTCGCCCTTGCCGTCACCGGTGCCGGTGCCGGAGTTGCCGCGAATCATATCGATGGTCGCGCTACGCAACTCGCCCAGATCGACGTCCATCTTGATGAGCACCTGGGTGCCCACGCCTTCGCCTTCGCGAATCAGGCCGAGCAGGATGTGCTCGGTGCCGATGTAGCTGTGGCCCAGCTGCAGGGCTTCACGCAGCGAAAACTCCAACACCTGCTTGGCGTGCGGAGTAAAGGGGATGTGCCCGTTCGGAGCCGCGTTGCCCTTGCCGATCATTTCTTCAACCTGCTTGCGGGTGGCATCCAGCTCCACGCCCTTCGAGGCGAGTGCCTTGGCGGCTACACCCTCACCTTCGCGGATCAGGCCGAGCAGCAGGTGTTCGGTGCCGATGTAGTTGTGCTGAAGGGCCCTCGCCTCTTCCTGCGCCAACACGATCACGCGCCGTGCACGGTCGGTAAACCGTTCGAACATGCTTGTCCTTCCTCAATTGACATTCCGTCTTACTCTACCGATTCACGATGACGTTTATTCATCGGATTCCACGAATTGCGCCGTGAGAGGAGAAGAAAACGATATGCTGGTTCTAGATTCACCCGTAGTCGATTACAAGGAGGCTCGAAATGAGTGAAGCTGCAACCAAGCCCGACATCGTTGTCGGTGTGGATGGTTCCGATGAATCCTTTGCCGCGCTGAAGTGGGCGCTTGAGGAGGCCTCGTTAACCGGTCAGAGCGTCAACGCCGTGTTTGGCTGGACGCATTCCTGGGATATGGGGTCCGAACCGGACAGCGACGAGGCCTGGGCCAAGGTCCGCCACGATATTGCCAACGAGCTGCGTGTGTGGGTCGACAAGGCCGCTGCAGGCATCGACTTCGATCCGGCGAATCTGAAGCTCACCTCGGTGAAGGCCTCCGGTACTTCGGCCCTGCTGCAGATCGGCCATGATTCGCAGCAGATCGTGGTCGGCCGCCGCTCGCTGAGCCGTATGGCCCGCTGGTTCATGGGGTCCCTGTCCGCTTCGCTGGCCGAGGCCGCCGAAGAGCCGGTGACCGTGGTGCGCATCGCCGGCAGCGAGGATGAGACCGTGACCGAGGCCATTGCCAACGCCCTGACTCCGGGAGACAAGCCCGTTCACTACACGCAGCCTCAGCCGGTGGTTGAGGAGGCTCGCCGCCCGGTGGTGGTTGGTGTGGATGGTTCCGAGACTTCCCGCCGTGCGTTCGATTTCGCACTGGAAGAAGCACGACTGCACGACGCGCCGCTGCATGTGATGTTCTGCTGGCAGCTCAAGGATTTGGGCGTTATTCCGGGCTATGAGAACGCCGTGGCACCGGTGAAGGTCGGTCAACGCCGCGCCGAGGAGATTCTCTCTGAGCTGATGGCCAAGGCCCGGATTCCCGATGGCGTCAAGGTCAGCACAAACGCCTTCCATATTCCCGCATCCAAAGGTCTGATCGCGGCCTCGCGGTACGCCAGCCATCTGGTGGTCGGCTCGCGTGGCCTGTCCGGGCTGGACGCGCACTTCCTGGGATCGGTGTCCCGCCAGATCGTGAACTTCGCCGAATGCACGGTGACCGTGGTGCACTGATTCACCAAAATCGGCATGGAGTGCTAACGCACGCCTCGGTGATGGGCTTGCAGGGAGGAATTCTTTATTCCTGCAACCCCATCACCATCTACTTTTCGCGGAATTCGGAGTTTATTCCTCGTCCGCCCTGTTCTGGCGCAGCTGCTCAATGAGATCGATGACGGTTTCGAGTTCAGGAGTCACATCGTCTGAAGGACGAACGTTATCCTCTTCGTCGTCCATCTCATCATCCTCATCATCATCGGCAACGGTGTTGTTGAGGATATCCTCTTCGGTGGCCTCGTCGTCAGCATCAGACTTGGAATCGTCGCTGGAATCAGCTGCATCAACATCCACAACGGAATCAGATACGTTCTGTGCAACGGACTCATCACCGGCAGACTGGGATTGCGAGGTCCCGTCGCCTGCCGCCTCCTCAGCGGGCTCAGTATCGACGGCGTTCCCGTCAACAGTCTTCTGTGCTTCGATATCATCACCGGCAGGCTCGCCTGTCTTGTCGGTTTCGCCTTCGGCCTCGTCCTGGGCAGCCGGCTCCTGCTTGCGCGGACGGTTGGCCACCACGTCGATATGCAGATCGTCGAAAGCAGGCTTGGACTGCACCCACAGCTGGCTTGGCTCGGGAGGTTCGATTTCGGAATGCTCGCCGCAGCCGTGGTCCAAGGAAACCACGCGGCCGTCATCCGGACTCCACTTGTTGGCGCACACGCCGAACATACGGTCGAGCTCGCCCGCGAGCGGCACGAAGAAACCACAGGTGGAGCACAGGTTGCCTTCGGCGGTTTTGGTGCTCAACGCTTTGGGGCCTCGCGGACCTTCATACCAGCGCTTGGCAGCCTGCGCGCGGCCCAGCGAGGTCAGCACGTGACGGCGGGTCAGTCGGAAGGTCTCGACGGCGTCGTTGACATCCTGCAGCGAGGATTCCTCGACTTCGCCTTCCTCGATGCGCTCGTCATCCGGATCGGTACCGATCGAATCGGTGGGAGCCAGATCCGTGGGCTCAAGGCGATCCTTCCAAGGAATCCACTTGGGCGGCATCAACGCGTCCTCAGTGGGGATCAAGGAGGATTCGTTGACGGTCCAAGAGTCGATCTCCTCGTCGTGATACAGCGTCACCGACCATTGCCATCCTTCGTAGCCACGGATATTCGCGGCGAAGCGGAAGTCAGTGACGTGATCCTCAAGATCATATGAGGTAACGAAATCCCCCACCTGATCGCTCTCGCCGGCCACTTCGAGCAGCACGGCGCGCGCGATGGCGTGAGGGTCCGGTGTCACGATGGTTTCGGTGGTATCAGTCATAGATCAGATCAGTCCTGTACATCGAATTGATCCGCCACCGCACGCAGCAACGTGGCCAGCTTTTTGCTGTCGGCAGCAGATGGGTAACGGTGACGGCGCAACGTATTGCCGGCCGCATCAAGCATCTTGATGAGGTCCTCGCAGATGGCGGCCATGTCATCCGCCTTCGGGCGGGTGGCCTTGACCAAGCTGGGAGCGGAGGCGATCAGGCGAACATCCATGGCCTGCGGCCCACGACGGCCGTCCACCACGGAATACTCCACCTTGGCCCCCTTGCGCAACGTGGTGACGCCAGTGGGTAGGGCCTGAGCCGGCAGGAACACGTCCTTGCCTTCCTCACTGGTGATGAAGCCATAACCCTTGGCTGCGTCAAACCAACGAACTCGACCGGTGGGCATTGCGAACCTTCCTTAATCCTCAATGGAAATAGTAAACCGAAGGTACAGTTTACCTCACAGGGCTTGACCTCACGCTTTGGGCTGAGTCGCCTGAGTCTTACGCTCAGAGCTGAACCAAGAAGTCTTCTGTTTGGCGTCCTTGGTTTTGCCGGTGGACTGCTTGGGCTCAGGAGCGGCGATCTGCTCAATCGGCAGCACCACGGTGAAGGTCAGGCCTCCCCCATCGGTGCCGGTGGCGCAGATAAAGCCGTGATGTGCTTTGACCACGGATTGCGCGATGGCCATGCCCAAACCAGTACCGCCCTTTTCGCGGGCACGGGATGGGTCCGCGGTGTAGAAGCGTTCGAAAATCTTCGAGCGCGATTCAGGCGGCACGCCGGGGCCATGGTCCACGAAACGCAATACGGCATATCGATAGCCGGTCTGCATCGAGGCACCTACTTCGGCAGCGTCGATGAACCGCCGCATTGACGCGTCGCTGGCGGGCATGCGGGCGAGCTGTCTTGGATCGATGGCGGCCGGCATCACACCGAGCGCGGCTTCAGCGGGCGAATCGGCAGGCGTGTAGCGGTGGATGTTGCCCACGATGTTGGTCACCACCTGGCGCAGTCGAGAGGCATCACCGGGCAGTACGACCTCAGGCCAATCGCCTTCGGCAAGGCTGAATTCGGCGGGATGGTTCAAATCGCGCGCCGGTTCGAGGGAAATCTGCATGCGGCGAACGGCACGGTCCGGGTCGAGCGCATGCAAATCGTCGACGGCGTCGGTGACCAGCGACGAGAGTTTCACCGTGCCGGTCATATCGATGCCGCGCCCCTCATCGAGACGGGCCAAAGACAGCAGATCCTCAACAAGAACAGTCATGCGCTGGCTGGACCGTTCGATATGTTCGATGGACTCGTCCGCACGCTCCAAGGCACCAGGCATATCGCGCTGCATCTTATACAGCTCCGCATAGCCATGGATGGCGGCCAACGGGGTGCGCAGCTCATGGCTGGCGTCGGAGACGAACCGTTTCATCTTGTCGGTGGTCTCCTCCTGCTCATGGAAACTGGATTCTATTCGGGTGAGCATGGAATTCAGCGAGGCGGCCAGAGAGCCGACCTCGGTGTTTTCCGGCGCGGAAGGAATACGTTGGCTCAGGTCGCCGGCTGCAATTTTCGCGGCGGTCTTCTCGATGCGCTTCAGCGGCGTCATCGTGTGCTGGATGATCAGCGTGGACAGGGAGCCGCCGAGCAGCACCACGGCGATGCCGACCACAATGCAGTATCGGGTGAGTGTGTTGACGGTGTCGATTTGGTCGGCCAGCGACAAGCCGATGTACACCACGGCACGGTCCTTGCCGTTTTGTTGGAAGGTCACCGGCAGAATACGCCATGGTGCCCTCGCCGTGACGATGGCGGCATGGTTGGCATTGGCAGTGGGGTTGGCCAGTACCTTGGTGATGGTGTCAGAGGAATTGGAGTTTCCGTTGGCCGGATCGTTCTGGCTGTCCGCACTGTCGGACTGCACCGTAATGATCTGCTTGGCCACCGCCTGCGTAGTGAATGCCTGACCGAGCGTGATGCCATTGGTATCGCCATAGGTAGGCAGAATCGGCACCGATACGATACCGTCCTGCATCTGCGGCATCAGCGGGGTCACGACCAGAGGATTGCCTTCTTTGTCTTTGGTTCCGTCGGTGTATTGAATCTGCAGAAAGTACGAGTTCGGCCCCGATGAGTCATTTTTTGACAGCAGATCGATATTGTTGACCACCAGTTGGCTTTGCGAGCTTAACTGGGTGTCGGTTTTCTGCAGCATGTAGTTGTTCACCAACGCGCGGATGGAGAAGGAAATCACCGACACGCCGATGAGCAGCACGGCGATGGTGCAGGCCACCAGCTTGCTGCTCAACGAGATACGGTCGATATGCCGCATCAGCATGTTTTTCTTACGCTCGCGCTGCTCTTGGAAATGGGCGGCGAACGGCGACATTGCAGGCATGGGATTCGTGTTCGGGGCGGCGTTCGGCGTGCTGCTCGGCGGTACGCCGCCTGACTGCTTATCGGGGATACTCATGAGATTGCGATACGTTATGGATGGAGGCGATTAGTTCTTCGGTTCGCGAATCATGTATCCGATGCCGCGCTTGGTTTCGATCAGCGGAGTCACCTTGCGCTTGCCGCCTTCGCCGTCGTCGACCTCGATGCCGTCGACTTTCTTGCGCAGGTAGGAGATGTACGATTCGACGATGGCTGCGTCGCCGCCCCAGTCGTATTGCCAGACATGGTCGAGAATCTGTGCCTTGGACAGTACTCGGCCCTCGTTGTCCATCAGGTAGCGCAGCAGCTTGTATTCGGTAGGGCTCAGGTCAACCGGCTGCCCTGCACGGGTCACGTCGTGGGAGTCCTCGTTGATTTCCAAGTCGGCGACGCGAATAATCGGATCGTCTTCCACCTGTTCGCGGGTACGGCGCAGAATGGCGCGGATGCGAGCCACGACTTCCTCGAGGCTGAACGGCTTGGTGACGTAATCGTCACCGCCGACGGTCAGGCCCATGATCTTGTCTTGGGTGTCGTCACGAGCGGTGAGAAACAGCACAGGGGCGTTAATGCCTTCCTGGCGGATGCGACGGGTGACGGTGAATCCATCGATGTCAGGCAGCATGACGTCCAACACGATGAGGTCAGGCTGCACTTTTTCGATAACCTCAATGGCTTCGGAACCGGAAGCGGCGGTGTTTACCTCGAATCCGGCGAAGTGCAGGGAAGCGACCAGCAGTTCTCGGATGGACGGCTCGTCGTCGACAACAACAATCGATGCTTCAATAGGCTTACTCATGCTTCCTAGAGTGTCGCGCTCTTCTGGGCGTTTCCTGAATGTCATCTTGGAGTTCGGCCTTGGAATCCTTCTTGATCTCCTTGCGCCGATGAATCACCACCATGACCACGATGATGATGACCAGCGCCACCAATACCACACCCATGATGATTATGCCTACGATCACCGTGGACGATGAGGTGGAGGCTTTTTTGGATTTCACGATTTGATCCATCATTGCCGTTGCCGCGCCAGACCAGCTCGGCGGGTTTTCCAGTAACGGCTGCTGTGCGGCTTCGGATAGCTTATCGACGGTTTTGTTATCGAGAAGCCACTTATCGGAGTTCTTGGACACGACGACCACCAGGTTGCCGTCATTCGAGGCCACGGCAAGCATCACTGTGTTCGGCTTGGGATTCATGGACTCCATCACGGTTGCCGCCCAGTCTCCCGGTTTCTGTTGACTATTGAAACTGGAAAGATACAGCAGATGCACGTGTACACCGGTTTCCTTCTCGGTTTTGGCGATGGCATCCGTGACTTCGGCCGCATGGGAGCCCAGGAGATTTTCCGTATCCGTGATGTTCTCGGTGATGGTCACGCCGCTGTCGGTGCTGCTGCTGGAGCTGTCAGAGCTGTCGCTCGAGTTATCCCCATAGGCATTTGCGGTTATCCACATTGCGTTCATCGCTACTGCAGCAAGGGCGCAAATGGCGCAAACAAGCCATTTTCGGACCATATTCCCGAAGGCCGAATAGGACGGCTCCGAAGCTAGGACCACAATAGTTGTTTTTCCGTCTTCCCGATTCGTTGTTGACATATCCTCCACCTTAACGGCCGGTATTGGCAATCGGCCGCCATACATACCATTAACCCTCTAGAAAAGGAGCAACGATGCCCCAATATCAGGTAGATTCCGAGCGAATCCAATCATCCTCGGCCGCAGTGGCCACTTCGATCTCGCAAATCAGGCAGGCCGTGGGCGGCATGTACACCAATCTCAATGCCTTGCAGGACGCATGGCGAGGTTCGGCGGCCACCCAGTTCACCGCGGTAGCCGAACAGTGGCGTGCGGCCCAACAGCAGATGGAGGCCTCACTCGAGTCCATCCAACGCTCGCTGACGCAAGCCTCCACCGTGTACGCTGATGCCGAAATCCAAGCTTCGCGCCTGTTTGCCAGCTAGTTTCTTGGCTCCCCTCAAAGAGGGGAGCCAGAATACAAAAAAGGGACTCCCGAAGGAGTCCCCTTTCAGCTCAATCAGCTAGCGATCGTTTGCGGATCAGTAGCCCATGTCGGCACCGGCGGCCGGGGCAGCAGACTTCGGCTCCGGCTTGTTGGCAACGACGGCCTCGGTGGTCAGGAACAGACCAGCGATGGAGGCGGCGTTCTGCAGAGCGGAGCGGGTCACCTTGACCGGGTCGGTCACACCGGCGGCCAGCAGGTCTTCGTAGGTGTCGGTGGCGGCGTTGAAGCCTTCGCCATCAGGCAGGGAGCGGACGGTGTTGATGACCACGTCACCGGACACGCCGGCGTTCTCGGCGATCTGCTTGATCGGGGCCTCGATGGCGCGGAACACGATGGCGGCACCGGTAGCCTCTTCGCCGGTCAGGGAGGTGACGGCCTCGGTCTTCTCGGCCTTGGCAGCAGCCTGAACGAGGGCCACGCCACCGCCAGGCAGCAGGCCTTCCTCGATGGCGGCCTTGGCGTTACGCACGGCATCTTCGATGCGGTGCTTGCGCTCCTTGGCCTCGACCTCGGTGGCAG
>ENA-OROU01002404-OROU01002404.1-human-gut-metagenome-genome-assembly--contig:-NODE-2404-length-13586-cov-2.354593_pt1 | contig 13586 bp, 16 predicted proteins | sample MGYA00242131_ERZ509054 | MGnify/ENA primary metagenome ERZ509054 (study PRJEB26280, sample SAMEA2338749) | human gut metagenome | biome: human gut; feature: human-associated habitat; material: faeces... | reverse complement strand
GCAATTACTCAAATTATTAAAACAAAAATAATGCCACCATATATCAATTGTATCACAAACAGAGAACGCCAATCCCAATCCAACCAACCTCATTGCCCCAGATGTGGTTCTACGGCAATTTCCACAGTCAACCGTGGTTTCTCTATTGTAACTGGTTTTATTGGCTCTGGTAGTCCCAGAAATGTATGCCAAAAATGTGGGTATAAGTGGAAGCCGTAAGTAGGAAACTGTGAGTTGGGAATTGTGATTAAAAGGATGATAGAGTAGGGGAAAAAGAGTTTGTTTGAGACAAACTCTTTTTTAACATTAAGCCTTAAATGTAGTAAAGCCCTACTCGGTATAACCAAGTGGGCTTTCTGCATGTAGTTATATTTATTAGCTTCTGCTAAAAAATATCTTTTATTTTGTTGGGTTCATAATATCATACATTGACAAATTTGTCAATGTAATTCTAAATTATTTTTAAGATTCTTTATAACAAGAAGGTGCAAAAATCTCCACAATTTTACAATCAATTCGATGTAGCAATGGAGTACCTTTGATTGTTCCGATTTTTTTCTGAATCCTATTTTTTGATACTGAACGTATTTGATATATCAATATATACGAATCTGAATGAACATCAGAGAAATCAGACGATGTAATGACTAGTGTATCATCTTGTTCGTCCTTTGGTTTTGTCTCTAGTCTTCCGTCCTTACAAGATGTTGTTGGCACAACAACTATGAAGTCAGTATAAGATTTTATAACGATTGCTGTATGCGTAAATGAGAACTCTTTGTCTATGTTGCTTGTCCCAAAATCTATACTTACTAAATCACCATGTTCAAATGTTTCATCGTAATAATTTATCTCCTTATTTACTCCGAATGCTCGCTTGGAGTTTCTCTTACGACCAAAAATGCCATATTGATTTAACAAACCCTGCCACAGAACATATTTTACCGCATATTCCCTGTTTTGATTGTATAGTGCAATTTTCGTATCTTCCAAAACATTTTTGATTTCTTGTTTAATCACTTTATTGCTATGAGCCTTTTTATTCTTATCAGACGAACTAAGTTTACTAAATTCACTCAATAGGGCTTTTGCATTAAATTTTTGCATGGCAATTTTCTCCTTGGACTATTATATTTCGTATTATACTCCAAAATGTTACAAATTGCTATTAGAACATATGTTTATTTTCAACTTTTTGACAACAGAAAATAAATTTTGCACTTTAAGAGATATAGTTTTGCGCATTGTTACTCACAACTTTTCGTGGTAAAATAGGGCAGAGCAGTACCTTACTTAATCTCATGACAATATGGTGTTACGAAATTCATTGCTTGAACAATATCATTCTCTGCATCATGCGTTTTATGACGATTGTAGTAATCAAATTCTGTTTCATATTCTGATTCACGTTGCATTTGGTCTACGTAATTATAAACACTTGTGGCAATTTCCCTAGCTTCAGAATATGTACACTCATATCTCTGTAAAATTTGTGTGATTAACACAATAACTTGTAAATCTATCACATTTGCTTTCATAATAACACCTACTTTCTGAAAGGATGATTTTATGCATTACATGCTCTGACTACAGCAGTAAAACATGTTGGCATGGCAATTTTAACAACCCCCAATGCAATAAATAATATTGTTCAGGCAATTCAAACTGCTGGTGGTCTATTGAAGTAATTGAACATTTGATGATAATAGTTACAATAAGGACAGTAGATAATTCATCCGAAATAAATATCTGTGCCAGATGTTTTCTTCCGACCGACAATTAGAGATTGCAAAATCAATTTATAATCTTTGCAGGAATCTTTGTCAGTCAGAGAACCATACTTATCATGAATTTCTTGAGTTACAGCGTCTGGCAAATTCCCTAAGTCCCACAAAGTAGATGTTATCTCAGATGGTATAAGTGTTAATGATGAATCATATAAATATTTACCATGCATAGGTTCTATCACTAACCAATCATCTTTTTCCATTTCTATTCACCTGCTTTCATAATAGAGGATAGGACTTTGTTTAGGTCGTTCTCTAAGAGGAAGAGTGGATATCATTCATCTTCACGATATTCACAGATTACATTTGGGTCATGTTTTCTCACTACCTTAGTCTGTGTATGTTTTGCTTTATATTGTGCTACCGAGATGTAATATTGACACTTACACAATGAGATTGCATCTTGTAAGCTAGTATAAATAAAATGTATCATATTCTTCATGAGTATATCACAACCTTTCGTTAGGGTATGGAATAGGGGTGGGTATAATTTCCACAAAAATAAGAAAGACACTATAGAAAAGAAACTCATAATAGAGTTGGAATATAGTGTCTTTCTTACTTGATGAATTTGTTGCTTTTGGCTCATGCCTAAAAATTATAATGCGACCTTACGTCTGTTTGATTGGCTTACGCCATATTATAGCTCGACCTTACGTCTGTTTAAACCCCAGCCACTTATTAGCCGCCTGCTGGGTGGCGAGAAATATCTACACCTGTACCTTTTATATTATGCCGATGTACAGTCTCGGCAACAATAACAATATTACAACTTTCTTTCGCTTGCGCTAAGATGGGTTATGGTTAGTTGCCACCTTTGTAAGCCTCCATGTTCACCGCGTCCCATCACGGATTCCACTTCATAGGCACAAGAAAGCATTTTAATGAGTGTGCGTCTCAATATGATTATTAAGGAAGGATTGCTTTGTTGCCCTTGACAATCATACGCACATAATCTGTAAACCCTTGCCAGTTTATATCAATATTTCCATAAGTAATCTTATGAAGGATAAGCAGAAAACTACTAATATCCGCAAAATAATTTGGATATGCAGTTTTTAACGCATTCACATCATTAGCAGATACAAGCACAATATCAATATTATCATCATGTTTTTGCTCAATATCGTTATATATTTTTGTTGCTACAGGCAAGTCTTTGGCAGGAAAGGCAGCAGTATACAAAGTTGTTTGTTCTGGTGCAACTTCCAACTTCAACAAAAAATATTTCGCGTTTCCATGTGTATGATTAGAAACTTTTTTTACCGTTGAAGAAATACCATGCAACTTTTCAAAAATTTTATTTTTTTTATTTAGAGCTTGGACTTCATGCACAAGCGTTTGGAAATCATCCGATGTATCTGGACACACAGGAGTACCTTCCACAAGCGCAAAAATTGATGACATGAGCATGAAAAATCTAAGAACATTTTCATCCCCTTGGCTTGCCTTAAAATTTTGCTTCTCGTACAACCCCATAGTCTCTAAAGCTGTTGCCCAGATATGTTGCAGCTTTGTTCTAAACTGAATTTCTATCAGCATATTTTTATTGTAGGTGTCAACCTTGTCACTGTGATATTTGTAGATGGCATGGAAACAACGATACCCAGAAGTTTTAGGGTTTTGAATATAGTCCTTAAACCCTTTTTTGATATGTCTGGCTGAAGAATGCTCAAATTGTTTTTCAGCATTATACACATCATCTATGGTGTCCACAATAACACGGCAACCGCCAAGGTCTTGCATACGATATAACTCCATAGTTGAATTACGTTTCAGCTTCGATGTAATAGAATCCAATCGTTTTAATCTCTGTACCACCAGAGCGTTTTTATTGTTTCTGCGTAAGTTATTTGTAATAACACTTAATGGATATGCGTGAGAAGAACGCCAGTTGTTAACAATCTCTAACGCTTCTTGTTTTTCTATTTCGCCAATATCTTGTTTGCTCAACGCCTTACCTGCATTGTTAATTTGTCTTTTAGAATACTGTGGTGTGTCCCAGTGTTGTTTTGGAATAGGGGAGTTAGACATAATTTCATACCAGTCCTTTATAGTCTTTTCCCATATTGTAGCATAATCTTCCAAAATAAGACACCTCCCTTTAAACTAATTTATTCTTTTGATTAGATGTCTTCTATTTTATTATTCGATTTTTTCTTGTCAATTACTATAATATTTCCATATTTTTGTTGCACGAATTGACTATTTTCGCCATTTAGCATATAATACAGTTGGTGTTACCTTATAACGGTGGACGGTTAGCCCTTTAGTCAGATGGAGATTAGAAGCCATCTGTTTACATAGATTCACATATCTAGCTAAAGGGAGGTGTTGCCCAATGATAACAATGGATTTTGTGATAGGCGTTATTTTACTTGTTGCTACCATTTTTGGAATTGGTTATAGCGTTGGCTATAATCAAGGAAAATATCATACAAAAAACAACACAAAAAAATAACTGTCCTAGCTTCCAACTTAACAGTTATTTTTTATAAAATACATTTAGTTCAGGGCTAACCGTTTGCAGTTTTGGTAACACCTTTTATTTACTAAATAATAGCATATTTCATATTTGATTTCTATTGTCAATGTAATTCAAATTTGCCCAAATTTTTGGACAAAAATATAGCAGATTTTTCGGCACTAAACTGATACAAAAATCCATTTTTTCTATTTATCTTCTACACCGTTTCCAAGCCAGCATAGAAGCTGTGTGCTATGTACTAAGCAGAGTAGGGGATACCCCCTATTCGTTCCTCTGTTCGCGTCTCACAGGCTTTCCCCGTGGTTGCCGAGTGAATATTGCAACCTCATACAATTACGTCTGTATGAAGTCGTGCCTTGTCACCCTGTCGCACGTTACAAATGAAAACACACTTTCATTGTTGTATCATAACGTGTCGGAATTACCATTTTCACCATATATAGCTTAGTCTTTGAGAACATATCTGGGCGATATGCTTTTATTTCATCTCTCCGATACCTATTACTAGGCTTACGGCTTCCTCCGATATTCGGCATGTTTAGGATATAAAAATCCAAGGCGAAGTCTACGTAATAAACGATTATTTTATAGAACACCCACTGCATTAAATATATGACATTATTATATATTCATATGCAATAGGGGACTCGTAAACTATGATAAGTAACGTATGTTTGTTAATCCTTTGCCCTTTGCTCCTGCAATTGCAGAAGTAATCAGACCACCTGTACCTAAAAGACCCAGATTATCTGTGATTTTATCTACTAAACCAACAACCTTCTCTAATAGATTGATGAAAGTAATCATATCATCAGAATTAACAAGGTTGTTAATCGTTTTTGTCCACGTGTTACTCAGTTTGTTAAGACTACCCGTGACATTGCTTGCGGATTTCTCTCGAAATATTAAACAATGGTCGCAACCCATTGTTAGTTGTTGATTGTTGTTTCTCCTATGTTATACATAGATAATTGCTGCAACAAATATTGTTCCATATTGTTCCGTTCCCAGTATGGAATACGAATTAAAGGAATATTATTATCTTTACAATATTGATTTTTAATTTTATCATGACGCTGTACATATTGCAGTTGTTGCATAGCTTCTTCATCAGTCATATGACCACGTTTAATTGGAATATAATGACCTTCGCCATCGTACTCAATTAAAATACCAAAATCATCTAAGTACCTATCAAACGGCAAACTTTTCTTATCCTTACAATTCTCAAAACGTTTTTGTATACTATATTTGTATCCATATTTATCAAGAATTGAATCTAATACATTTTCATTATGGTAACTCGCGCATTTTGGGCATCCAGTACGTCTATATAAAATTTTATTCGGTTCTACGTTCCATTCATAATTATGAATTGTACATAAACATCGTATTTTTTCTTGATTACCCTTATATTCTTCAAGTGGAACAATAGTTGGATTCACTTGTGATAATTCAGACAGGAATTGTTCATTTGTTTTTTTACAACTATCACCTATAGCTTCTTTTGCACATATTGGACATCCGTAGGTATTACTTAATAATGATGTCGGTGTAGTAACCCATGAGGTCTTATGTTTTACACAATAACATGTAATTGATTCATGTGAACCCGTATACTGACTTAAAATTTGAATATTACCATCGTATCTTGTTGCAATTTCTTGAAGAAATGTAATATGATTCTTTGTACATTTTTCTCCATTTTTCTTACTCGCACATACACGACACCCTTGTCCTTTAATCAAGTTTCTTGCGCTATTGCTCCATTGATTACCACAAATTTTACAACGACATTTTATAATACTAGCAACATTTATATATGTAGATAAAATTTCTATATCTTGACTAATGGATGCAACTAGGTCTACAAACTCTGGATGCGTTCTATCTCGTCCAAAACAAAATGTACATTTGCCAGATGATTTCTTCATATCTGGTAATGTTTTTGTTTGAAGACCTTTATCAAAATGTGTTTTACAATAAAAATATACAATTGTTTTCCCATGTAGATATTCTATATGGTCATATATAAACCCTTTTGATTCTGTCAATACTTTAATGTCAGCTTCAGAAGTTCTGCTTTTAATTGTTTGTTGCTCTCGTGAGCAATATTTACAACCTGCATTATTATGCTTGCATTTCATCCAGTTAATATACTGCACACCTTTATCTTTATGTTTGTTGCATACAAAAGCAATTTTATTTTTATGACCAGTATATTCTTTTGAAACAAGACAACAATCTTTATTGGTAAAATAGTGTTTTAGATTTTCAAACTCTGCTTGACACTTTTTACTTTTAGCTTGTTTAACTGCACATTCTCTGCACATGCCATTGCTGTGCTGAAAATTATTCCATGCACGTTTAAAGATTTTACCACACGCACATTTCCATTCTAATGGTTGTGCATTGCCACGATAGCTATTGCTTAAAAGTGTTGTAGCAATATTATGAAGATGCAAATAATGTTTAATATTAGATATTGTATGTGGATTATCAACATGAAATATTTCTGGTTGCTGATTTTTTAATATTGCATTACGTGTTATTCTTACTGTATAACCTTCTGGCGTAAGAGCATCAAACCCATTTGACAACATTGTAAATGTCTCGTCAATCATCGTATATGGTTTATCTGCAATCATTTTCTTGATATCTTCTATCGAATATGTTTGGGCATCAATTCTATGATTTTTTGTACATTCGCTACACATATGATTACTGTGGTACATGGTCGCCAATGATTGTTCAAACGTGTTTCCGCATGCACACTTCCATAATAATTTTTCTCTGTTACCATGATACTCTGTAGATAACAGTGTACAATCAATATGATTTGCTTTTAAATAATTCTTAATGTCATCAATAGTATTTCTTTTCATCCAATTACTTACTCCTTACAATCAACAACTCTTATGCTTTCGCCATAAGACTCGACTATTTTTTACTCATGTTTATTATTTAAACAACAAGCATACCTTTTCCATTTAACGGATTTTCACCGACTTCTTTGCGATTAAGCCGTACTTCTATTGGTTTAGATATTCAGGATTTCCACCTTTATTTTATAATTCGATAAAACGAATATTTCTAAACCCCTACATGGGAATAGTCTGTGAACGTTTACCCTCGACTCAAGTACCGTATGGTCTACGGAATACGTTAGGGTACTTCGATGCATGAACAGCAATTCCTAATTTATGTAAAATTAGTAAAATTGGCACTTAGGCTTTTAACCATATACCATCCTTACGTTTTTTCTGCTTTCGCACCTTCATAATCTAGTTTCCTGATTATTGTGGTGTAAGGCTTTACGCATTACCTGCAATTAAATATGTTCTAGTTACACATTTCTATATAACGAGGCAAATTCTGCCTCCGACATGGCACTACCTTCGCCCTCTGCATAATCTTGAAGCATTTTATCATACATTTCAAAATTGTCGAGCAGGGCAGCTAACTTTGTTGCTTGGTATTTGCCACCAATATTGGTTAAAATTTCCGCTCTTAACGGGTTATCTTCGTCCAATGTTTTAAAGGTTTTGGACAAGTCCCTTAAAATATCCATTGGTTTTCTTAACGATTCCGCACCGTCAACCATCTCCGTCATGGCTGCCCCAGCACTCTTTAATGTGCCAGTAATTTTAGAAGAATTAACATTCTGTAAGTTAATCAGTAACGATTTAATACCAGTACCAACCTCAGAACCACCTAACTTGGTGACTGCTTCGATTGTACCCGTCATGGCAGCAAATTCATCTGGGTCTACACGATAGGTAGCCGCAACTGAACCAGCAGCAGACATGGACTCAGCCATATCTTCCATTGCCACACTATTGCGGTTTGTTATCATATTCATCCCATCAATTACTTCATTTAACTTACTTGCTTCACCGTTAAATTTGTACGCAGCATTAGTTGCCAGTATATACTTTGATGCAAGGTCATTGGTTAAATCACCAGCAGTCTGAGCAAGCAAAACTTGTTTTGCCATTGCTTCACTTTGTTCTCCATAAAAACCACTACGGGACATTTCTGTAACGGTATTCAGATAGTCTGTAGCGGTTCTACCCAACTCGCTTGCTTTGTCAAATGATGATTTCCCTAATTCTTTCAGTTCTTTATCTGTTAAATCACTGGTTTTGCTAATTTCTGTTAGGATATTATCCATCTCAATTAGTTCATTGACAGCTTCTCTGGTTTTGCTAACACCAGTCATTACTAACGAACTAACCGATAACCATTGTGTGAAGCTACCTGCCGCTTGTTTAAACTGGTCAGCTAATGAGTAACCAAGTTTATTCAGTCCTCGCATAGAGTTTTGGATTGATTGGAATTTAACATCAATGTTACTTTTTTCAACCCTAGACATTGCAGTGGAGGTATCACGCAATTTATCAATATATCGTTGTAATTCTGCTCTTGCCTCAGCAGTAATACGTGTATTTTTCTGTAAAAATGATTCAATCGAATTTGCCTTAGTCAATCTGCTTTGCTCGGTTGCAAGACCTTGATATGCTAGTCTTGCATTTGCTACAGCAACTTTTGTTTCTGCCAACACAGACGAAAATTTCTGTTCTGCTTGCACACGTTGTTCAGCTGTACTATCAGCAGATGCCATAATTCGTAACTGTTCTGTTAATTGGGCAACTTGGTTTTTTGCTTCTTCAGCAGTATAACCATATTTCTGTAGCTGAGAAATTTGTGTATCAACTTGTAACTGATAAACATTATTTTTCCCAACACTAGCGTTTTGAAAAATAGTGTTCGCTTTTTCTTGTAGGGCTTTTTCAGCACTTTCAGCAGAATGTAAAACCTTTACATCACCGACTTGTACTAACCCACTATACTCATTGCCTTTGTCAGATAGCAATTTATCTCGTTGCATCACAAACCGCTTGATTGCGCCTGTGGCATCAGTAAATGTTACAGTTAATTGCTTAACCATACCATCGGCACGTTCTATACCAGTAATGTCCCAATCTTGCCAACCATGTGCATTTGCCATTTTAGCAACTTCATTGCTATTTTTATCAACAGTATTGCCAACTTTTGAAATATAAGCACGATTTGCTTTTTTCAAATCAGACATTTTCAGCACTTGACTAGAGGACATATTTGCCTGTTCTTTTTGCAGTACACGTAATTTCGCAGTTAGAACATCAACTTCCTCACGCCATTCTTTATATGCTCTTGCCCAATTAGCATTTCGCCCTTCTTCGGTTTCAAGGCGTTTTATTTCAGCAAGTTTGGTACTTAACCCATTAAGCTGTGTTGTTACCTCTTTTGGAGCGTTACTTAAACCATTAAAATCGGCTTTCAAACTGGAAATCGTTTCATCGCCTTTGGCAATATCTCTAACTGCCTTACCAGCTTTATTGAGTTGTCCAGTTAGTTCTTGTGTAATACTAGCAGCCTGTGTACCCAATCCACGATACGCAGTTTTAACTGCTTCGATTGAACCAGTACCATTTTCCAACGCCTGCATAGCATCATTAAACTGTGTGAAATCAATCCCAGATAAAATACTTTCATTCGTACTTTTAAATTGTGCAACCTTTTGCTTATAGCTTGAAATTGCATTTTCCGTGGCGTTAATCTGTTTAATAATGCCATTTTCGTTAATCGTACCATTGGTATACACAAACGCATTATCTAGCTTATCGAAAGAATATTTCAATTCTTCTACAAGACCGTTTGCTTGCTTAATCTGTACAATAAATCCATCAAGCATAGATGATTTATCACCAGTTTGCATGATTTCTTTTACAGAAATTGTACTATTTGCAAGTTCTTTAATTTGCTGAAACTGTTCTTTGACCTTACCGATAATATCATTTTGATTACCAGTAACTTTAAATTTTGTTTCAAATGTACCTTTTTGAACAGCATTTTTAATACCTTCATTGATTTGTTGACCTATCTGCTGTCCGACTTGCTGTGCCTGACGCACCTGTTCAGGACGTACATTCACCAACACATCAAGGTTAATACCATTCTTCTGTAAGGATTGTTTTAATGAAGCAATAGCTTCTGGACTCAAATTCAACTTTTGAATTGTAGCCTGCAAATCCTTTATATTGTTTAAATCACTTTGCACATTCTGCTTGGCGTTTGGGTCTAATCCTGCATCAAGCAAAATCTTAAAATCGTCATCCAATATTTATCACCATCCTATTTTTGAGTAAACAAAACTCCCCAAAAATAGAATAGGGGAGTGAACTAATTAGCCAACTATATGGATACCGCACTTCTGCAATTTTTCCTTGAAGATGGCTAACACGCCACCTTCAGCGTTAATATTTTCTATGGTATCAGCCCAGATGTGACGATTACCTTTTACGCGCCATCCTTCTGTAGTACCATGCCATCCACCTGTTTCATTTGCCATTACAACATCTAAACCTGTCGTACCAGATTTATCATACGCACTCTGCAAATAAGATTCATCTATCTTCACTTCGCAGTGAAACATATTTCCGTTTCTTACTACTTCTGTTGTAACCATACTGTTTAATAGTGCATAGGTTCTACGATAACTCGATGGAGTATCTGATGTTCCATCGTTAAAAACTTGTTCTTTATAATATTCATTTAAAGACTCGTGTAAGCATTGCGCTACAACGTCTTGAGTTTGCTGTAATGCTAATTGGATACGGTTTTCAATAATACACTGAAAATCATTCCAACTTTTAATCGTTTTTGCCATTAAAATTCCTGACTTTCTTTACAAATGAAAAAAAGATGGTATAATGTCACATGAGGAGGAGGCTGTGCAAAACACAGCCACAGAAATAGATTTCTATTTCTCAGGGAACTAGACAAGAAATGATTTCTGTTTTGCGGTCGCCTTCGGGTGCGTGAGCCTATATACATCAGTTGTTAAACAGCACTTGTTTCATTGGGATAACTTGCTTGTCCATAATGAAAGGAGTGGATTTATGTTTATATACATTGATTTAGATAGATTGTCACAAATACTGTCTTATATTACAATGATAGTGTTAACTCTAAAACAGTAAATCATTTCAGCGTCTAGTGTGGGTCATCATACCATCTTTATAACATTCAGTGCTATGCTGGAAAGTACATAGCAGTGAAATTGTTACCGATATTTAGTTTTCTATATATATTGTTTCGATTTATTTTACAACTCTAACTGTTGTATCTTCATCGTTCGTTTCGTGTGCATTGTTTTCATTTCCAAGTTCTCTTTCTTTTACTGCTTGCCCATGTGCAAGTCCAGCCAATTCTTCAATAAATTTATCACGCAACTCGGTCACAGGTACATCCTTGCAAGATTCATATAAGTTCTGAACTGTTTTCATCACATCTGCTTTCTCATTAAAGAATTTGATACCAGCAGCGTAAAACATTGTTTTAAATTCAAACTCTTTTTTCTTCATCTGAAACCATTTTTTAATCATACTGTTCTCTCCAATCTAACAAACTAATTTTCTCAAATTTGTCAACCAAACAATCCTTACATAATTGTAGGTCATCGTAATAATATAACTCGTCATATTCTTCATGACATTCGTCACAGTACAAGTGTGGAACATGAGTGCGTGGGCATTGCTCTCCCAAACAAGGGTATGATTCTGTAGCACATCCACAACAATCATTCTCATACACTAATGCCATTATCATCACTATCTCTTTCGACTTATTTCTAAATTTATCCTAAAAGAAAAACACCCATCATACGAAAGGTGTTTTCTGTTTATTGCTTATTGAACTGTTCTCTTTTTTTATTTTGTAACCACAACTAATTGCCAGTGGCTTTTGTCAGAGTATGTATGAGCCAACTGTGCAATCTCTGTAGCATAATAATAGCCTTGGTCATATATCTGAGCGTATACCCCAGAAATATCTAAAATAACCACATGTGTCAAATTTTCAGGCTTACTATCATATTGTCCCATTACGCAACCTCCGAATTATAGTATCCGTTTTTCCTAAGAAGTTTACGAACGTAGTCTAAACCTTTCTTGGTAGCATATGTAACAGAACGAATTTTGCCATCATGACAAGGTGTTTCTTTGACTGCGAATTTCCCTTCTTTACGGAATCGCTCATATGGAATATTGACCCTATCTTCATTATAGAAGAAAACTTTCTTGTCTCGCAAAAACGCAAACAAAGCATACTCACCAATTCGCAGTTCTTTAGCAACTGTATTTATTGACATCAGACCATCAGTATTCATCAGGTCATCATAGAAGGTTTGCAACTCTTTGTTTTTCGCCATCAACTCATTTACAATTTGACCTTGCAGAGTAGGGGAGAGGGATGCGAAATAATAGTTGACCATTTCCTGTTCTCTGCCTTGTGGAATAGCAGCACCTGTCAATCGAATTGATTTAAGGTACTTTTTAATTTCCTGTTTCATTTGTTTGGCTTGTTCTTTGGTAGAGCGCATACAACATTCATATAAACCATCTTCGGTTAGAAACCATGTTTCTTGTACACCACCAAGGGTATTAAAACTTTTAAGACCCTTTTCGTTCGCATCTACCTTTTTTAACATGTTGCTAATTTGATATTTTCCATTTGATTTTGAGTAATCAATCCATTCAGCAACATCTTTTGCTCGAAAGAAAGGCAACTCAATTGAACCATACATTTTAATCCTTTTCCCTAAAATGTCTGTTTCCCGACACACTGTTAAAATTTCACCCATATACATGCCTCCTAAAATTCTTGATAAATTTTAGAAGATATAGTAGAATACAAGAGTAAGAGTAATCTTACCTCACAAGAACCTCTGGCATCCGACCAAAGAAAACAGGGGTTCTTTTTATTTTCTCTTCAATTTTGATTTAATTACATCAACTGCGTTTTGATTAAACAAATAACTCCCTTTTGTTGTCTCTCTAAAATCACTTTCTGGAAGATTTAAAGATTTAGCCAATCTAATAAGGTAAGCTGGTGTAATATCTAATTGACGAGAAACTTCAGCTGTAATAAATACACCTCTTACGTCTGACATCTATATACCTCCTTGCATGTTTCAACTATATCATGATAAAGGTTAAATGTCAATACTTTATTCTAAAATAAAAAGACACCCAATATAGGTGTCTTACCTGTACTAATATATCCATATACACGCATGTTATAATTGTATTTTATAATCTAAATAATATTGTTCTAGCTTCTTAAAATTACAACAGGTATAGTTTAACCGATGTTGCTTATTGCAACCAATCCGATACACTGACAATGCCTTTCGTTGTATGTCATTTAAATGTGTACGGCAATATGTATATTCAGTATATAATAAATCCGCATAACGACTATCTTGC
>ENA-OROU01002403-OROU01002403.1-human-gut-metagenome-genome-assembly--contig:-NODE-2403-length-13588-cov-10.876228_pt1 | contig 13588 bp, 11 predicted proteins | sample MGYA00242131_ERZ509054 | MGnify/ENA primary metagenome ERZ509054 (study PRJEB26280, sample SAMEA2338749) | human gut metagenome | biome: human gut; feature: human-associated habitat; material: faeces... | reverse complement strand
AGGCTGGAAAAGATCAAGCCCCACTTCCATCTGGTGGAGAACGCCCGCAAGGCCATCGAAAAGGCCGGTCTGACCCCCGAGGAAGTACCTGTGCGCGGCGGCACCGATGGTGCCACCCTGAGCTGGAAGGGCCTGCCCTGCCCCAACCTGGGCACCGGCGGCTTCAACTTCCACGGCGTGTGCGAGTGCACCACTGTGGAGCGGATGGACCGCTGCACCCAAATTGTGCTGAACATCATCAGTCTGTACGCAGAGTAATTTCATCGTCTAATATAGCAAAAATGGAGGCTGTCCGGATTCGGACAGCCTCCATTTTTGCATGATTTACAGAATGCCTCAGCCCACATTGATGTGGCCAACCGGCATGATCTTGCGCTTGTTGTCGTCCGGCTTGGCGGTCAGGCTCATGGCCAGCGACACCGGGCCCACACGTCCCATAAACATCACGGCCATATACAGGATCTTTGCCCCATCCTTCAGCCGGGCGGTCACGCCCACCGACAGACCCACCGTGCCAAAGGCCGAGCAGGACTCGAAGATGGCGTCAATGACCGACACCGCATCCGAGGTGTTGTAGTACACCACCACAGCCGAGCCAAAGGCAGCCAGTGCGCCGATGACGATGATGGTCAGGGCACGGTACACCGTTTTGGACTCAATGTGGTGGTCGGCGATCACGCAGTCATCCCGGCCCTGCGCCACGCTGCGGATGGTCAGGAACAGCACCGCAAAGGTGGTCACCTTCACGCCGCCGCCCGTGGAACCGGGTGCCGCACCAATGAACTGCAGCACGCTCATCAGCAGCTTGGTGATGGGCCCGCAGGCCGCCAGATCAATGGTGTTCATGCCAGCCGTGCGGGTGGACACCGACTGGAACAGCGACGCCATGATCTTATCCCCTGCGCTGAGGTTTCCCATGCTGCCGGGGTTGTTCCACTCCAGCAGACCGATGAGGGCTGCACCCCCTACCCACAGCAGCACCGAAAAGATCAGCACCACCCGAGCGTGGAGGGACAACTTGCGCTTTTTGGGGTACTGGATCAGCTCCACCCACACCATAAAGCCCAGGCCGCCTGCAATGATCATAAACATGACCACGGCCTGGACATAGTAGTTGTGGACATAGGGCACCAGGGAGGAATAGGCCCCAAACTGACCAAACAGGTCAAAGCCTGCATTGCAGAAGGCCGAAATGGCGGTAAAGATGCTGATCCAGATGCCCTGGAGCCCAAATTGGGGCACAAAGGCCAGCATCAGCAGCAGGATGCCTGCCCCTTCAAAGCAGGCCGCCAGCCCCACCACGATGCGCAGCACGTCCTTGGCCTGCGCGTAGCCATCAGCCGACACGCTCTCGCCCAGCACTCGCAGGTCCCGGAAGCCCATGCGCCGCCGCATGGCCAGCGCAAAAAAGCTGGTCAGGGTCACCAGACCCAGGCCTCCCACCTGGATCAGGCACAGGACCACCGCCTGCCCGAACCAGGTGAACTGGGTCCAGGTGTCCCGCACCACCAGGCCCGTCACGCAGGTGGCGCTGGTGGCCGTGAACAAAGCGTCGATCACCTTCAGCCGCCCGTAGCGGCTGGAAATGGGCAGTGACAACAACAGCGTACCCAGTGCGATCACGATCACAAAACTGACGCAGATGATCTGGGTAGGGCTGTACCCCCGCGGTTTGTTCCGGTTCTTTGCACGATGATGCCGGAATGGGTTCTTGAATGGCTTTTTCATACGTTCCTCCGCAGGCAGCACACACCTGCACTGCCGCTTTCGTTTTCTCCCTTATAGCATACACCATTTTCCTCGTCGGTTCAACTTGATTTTATGCGCACGATGCGGTATTATAGATAGGCAGTGCGCCTTGTGTGCATCGGTCTGTGTCTCGGTAGCTCAGTTGGATAGAGCGTCCCCCTCCTAAGAATTCGGTTGACCTGATACCTTGGGTGCAGAAGTGATTGCTCTAATCAAAAGCAAGGCTGGGGATTGAGATTTTCCAAACAAATTTTGATGCAACAACTTTACCATCGTCCCGGTTGCAATGCAGTCGGTCACTTCGTTGTGAAAAGCATTCCACACATTTGTTTCCAAGTGCGTTGAATTTCAAAAAATCAACGATAATACATAATATGCCTCAGTAGCTTAGCTGGATAAAGCGCCTCCCTCCTAAGGAGGAGACCGCAGGTTCGAATCCTGTCTGGGGTATCCCTTTATGAAAATGCGAAGGTCATTTTTCCATGTGAAAGACGATCTTCGCATTTTTCATTTTGAACCTATCACCAAAATTAGCCAGCTAATGCCATTAGCAGAATTTTCGGTTTCAGCTAATAAAATCAGGTTTCCAGCTAATGAAGCCCCATAAAGCACCTTTTGAACTCTGTTTTCCGGCTCTCTGCTAAAATTGGTAGCCGCTTTCCTGTAAATCCATGTAAATACAAGATAAACTGTGTAAATCTATGCGGCCGGTGCAGAAAAGGCGTTTGGCTTTGCCCACCGTGGCACTGACAAGCAGTTGCTGGTCTTTGAAGCCCCCATCGACCTGCTGTCCTTCATCGAACTGTTCCCGAAAAACTGGCAGCAGCACAATTATCTGTCGCTGGGCGGGGTGTCGGGCAAGGCGCTGCGACAATTCCTCTCGGAACGCCCGGACGTGGAGCGAGTGTTCCTCTGTCTGGATGCTGACAAAGCCGGAGAGGATGCCTGCAAGCGTCTGGCTGCTCTGCTGCCGGACACCGTGAGCGTGACCCGCATCCAGCCCTGCATGAAAGACTGGAACGATGTTCTGGTGCACCGGGCAGAGATCCCGAACCGCAATTATTTCAAAAGCATCGTGCTGAAAGAGCCGTCAAAACCGGAAACGGTGAAGATCATCCGCATGAGCGACGTGGAGCTGACCCCGGTGGAATGGCTTTGGAAGCCGTATCTGCCCTTTGGAAAACTCAGTGTGCTGCAAGGCAATCCGGGCGAGGGCAAGACCTACTTTGCCATGCACCTTGCCGCTGCCTGCACCAACGGAAAGCTGCTGCCCAACATGGAGCGCATGGAACCCTTCAACGTGATCTACCAGACCGCAGAGGACGGTCTGGGCGATACGGTCAAGCCCCGCCTGATCGAAGCCGGGGCAGACCTTAACCGGGTGCTGGTCATTGATGACAGCGATGTGCAGCTGACGCTCTCCGATGAACGAATTGAAAAAGCCATTGTCGAGAACAACGCCCGACTGGTCATCATCGACCCGATCCAGGCGTATCTCGGTTCCGATGTGGACATGAACCGGGCGAACGAAGTCCGTCCAATCTTCATGCGGCTGGGACAGGTAGCGCAGCGAACAGGCTGCGCTATTTTGCTGATTGGGCATCTGAACAAAGCCGCCGGAATGCAGAGCTTACAGCGAGGTCTCGGCTCCATCGACATTGCCGCCGCCGTGCGCAGCGTCATGTTCATCGGCAAGCTGAAGCACGACCCGACCATGCGCATCTTGACGCACGAAAAAAGTTCCCTTGCTCCGCCGGGTGTGTCGCTGGCATTCTCTCTGGGGGACGAGGGCGGTTTCCGCTGGTTCGGCGAGTACGACATTACCGCAGACGAGATGCTGTCCGGCATCGAACCGCAGCGTGAAACCAAGACCCAGCAAGCCAAAGACTTGATCTGCACCCTACTTGCCGGAGGAAAGCAGGTGCTCAGCGAGGACATCGACAAGGCGGCGCTGGAAAGGGGCATCCCCGGCAGAACTGTCCGGGATGCCAAACGGGAACTGGGCGATGCCCTGAAAAGCAAGATCGGAGAAGGCCGCAAAAAGGTCTTTTGGATGGAATGAGCCGTTTAACTGGCAGAAAATTTTGGCTGGCAAGAAAATCATGGTACACCCACAGTTGCCAGTCTGCCAGCTAAATTCGGAAAATGACGATAAAAGGAGAGATTCAATGGAAAATCAGAATTCGAGTTATTCGGTGCAGATTGGTAAAACCACCTTTATTGTGTGCGTAAAGCAGTCCGAAACTGCCAAAAAGCCGATTGAAAAGATGTTCAAGGATATGTGCAGACATGAGGTCACAAGGGACTTCCTTGCGGACAACCTGATGAATTTAGAAAAATTACCGAAAACCTCTTGACGAAGTCCATCCCGAAGGAACCGGCTACCGTGCGCGCACACGTTTTGCCAAGTTCTTTAACCTGCCGGAGCTGATGAATATGTTCAAGGAGGCAGCGGACATCAAGACTTCCGACCAGTTGCATCTGCCTGTTCCGGAAGCCAAGTTTGAAACTGTCGTGGTCAAACCCTCGGAAATCCAGCAGGACATGGTGAAATCCCTGAGCGAACGTGCTGCTGAGGTGCATAGCGGTGCGGTTGACCCCTCGGTGGACAATATGCTGAAGATCACCTCGGACGGACGTAAAATCGGCCTTGACCAGCGGCTGATGAATCCGCTCACCCCGGATGACCCGGACAGCAAGCTGAATGCCTGCGTCGACAATGTTCTGCGTATCTGGAACGAAACCAAAGAGGATAATCTGACGCAGCTGATTTTCTGCGATATGTCCACGCCCAAGGGAGACGGCTCGTTCAATGTCTACGATGATATTCGCACAAAGCTGCTTGCCGCCGGGGTGCCGGAATCGGAGGTCGAGTTCATCCACAACGCTGATACTGAAGGTAAGAAAGCGGATTTGTTCTCCAAAGTCCGCAGCGGCAAGGTGCGTGTCCTGCTGGGCAGCACTGCAAAGATGGGCGCAGGCACCAATGTCCAGACCCTGCTGGTGGCCGTGCATCATCTGGATGTAGGCTGGCGACCGTCCGATATGACCCAACGCAACGGCCGAATCATCCGTCAGGGCAACAAAAACAAACAAGTTTACGTCTATAATTACGTCACGGAGGGGACATTCGATGCCTACCTCTGGCAAACGCTGGAAAACAAGCAGAAGTTTATTTCGCAGATCATGACGAGCAAATCTCCGATGCGCTCCTGTGATGATGTGGATGAGCAGGCTCTTTCGTATGCCGAGGTCAAGGCCCTATGCGCAGGCGACCCGCGCATCCGGGAAAAGATGGATCTGGATGTGCAGGTAGCAAAGCTCAAGGTGCTGCGCTCGGATTACCAGAACCAGAAATATCGTCTGGAAGATAAGCTGCTCAAGCATTACCCGGAGGAAATTCAGAAAGCGAAGAACCGTATTGCGGCTCTGAAAAACGATGCCCAAATCGCAGACGCACACCCGCAGGATAAGGAGAACTTCTGCGGCATGACGATCAAGGGCATGGTGTTCGATGAGAAAAAAGCAGCTGGTGAGCGGCTGATGCTCGCCTGCAAGGAGATGCCGAATGCGGATATGATGCTGCTGGGCACCTATCGCGGCTTTGAGCTGAACATTCGCTTTGACAGTTTCAAGAATGAGCATCAAATCGTTCTCCGCGGCGAGCTGAGTTATCCGGTACCGCTGGGCGATGACCCTCGCGGCAACATCGTCCGTCTGGACAATGCCATCGGCAATTTTGCCGACCGCATTGCCGATGCTGATGCCGCACTGGATTCTCTGGAACAGCAGAAGCAGGCCGCAGAGGTTGAAATCGCCAAGCCGTTTGCGCAGGAGGAAGAACTGCAAACCAAATCTGCCCGCCTTGCAGAATTGGATGCGCTGTTGAACATGGAGCATCAGTCCAGCCGGACAGAACCCGAAGCGGAAGAAAAGCCGGATGCCCGCCCCTCTGTGCTGGCAGCTCTGGAAGAAAAGGCTGATAAAGTGGAGCCTGTCCGACCATTCAAATCTTACTTGGATAAGGATGGTGATGCCCGGTGACGGAGCACCGTGACCAGCAGATCCATTTTCGTGTCAGCAAAGTCGAACTGGAACGCATTCGTCAGAAGATGGAAAGTTGCGGTATTTTGAGCATTGGCTCTTATCTGCGAAAAATGGCTCTGGATGGTTACTGCCTGAATCTTGATTTACCACAGCTGCGTCGGATGGCGTACCTTCTTCAGAATTGCAGCAACAACCTGAATCAGGTGGCGAAACGGGCCAGTGAAAGCGGGCAGCTCTATGCCGCCGATTTAGAGGACTTGCATAGTCGGTTGGATGAGCTGATAGCTATTGGCAAGCAACTTCTCGCCAAACTCACCGAACTCTAAAAAATTTCCCGCAGTAGGAGGCTGCGGGTTTACATAACGGTTGACACCCTTGCAAGGCAAGGGGCGATACCTTTATAATAGGGGCGAAAAAGAAAGGCTGGTGTTTGATATGAGGTTTTTATTCAAGATGATGCTTGCCCCGATCTCTCTGTTCGTGGCTTTTCTGGCTCTGATGGCAAAGTGGCTGCTTACTCTGTCCAGCTATGTTGTCGCGCCGTTGATGCTGTATATCTTTGGCTGCGGCATCTACACCGTCTACCGCCAGACTTGGGATCAATTTCTGATTCTGCTGGTTGCCGAATTTCTCTGCTTTGTCCTTTTTGTCGGCGCAACTGCAATGGTGGGAGGGCGTTGAGAAATTCAGCGGTTGGCTCCGGGACCTGATTTGATTTTGAATCTTCTTGCCGCCTTCGGGCGGCTTTTTCATTTAGGAGGTGATCTGCTCTGGCTGCTACTCGTCTGATCGCACTGCATCAGCACAAAGGAAAATCTATTGCCGCCTGCCTGAAAGACCGCACCAACTATGCACAGAACCCTGACAAGACTGAAAAAGGCGAACTTGTCAGCAGCTATCAATGCAGCCCGCTTACTGTGGACGAGGAGTTCATGCTCACAAAAAAGCTGTACGAGCAGGCCACCGGGCGCAGCCAAAAAAGTAACATTATCGCCTATCAGATACGGCAATCTTTCCGACCTGGTGAAATTACGGCTGAAGAAGCAAACCGCATCGGTTATGAGTTGGCCTCCCGGTTTCTGAAAGGCAAACACGCTTTTATCGTTGCAACGCATACCGATCGGGAACACATTCACAATCACATTATCTATAACTCGACCACTCTGGACGGCACAAGAAAATTCCGGGATTTTTTCTTTTCCGGTCTGGCAGTGCAGCGGTTGAGCGACCTGATTTGTCTGGAGCATCAGCTGTCAGTCATTGAAAAGAAGCCTTACCGGGAACGGCAGAAGCGCATCACTTACCCACCAAAGGAGAGCAACCGCGACCGGCTGTGCAGTGTAATCGACGAGATTTTGCAGCAGAAGCCCACCGACTACGAAGATTTTCTGCAAAAGCTGGAACAGCAGGGCTATGAAATCAAACGCGGCAAATACACTTCCGTTAAAGGCGCACGGCAGAAACGCTTTATCCGGTTAAAGACACTGGGTGCCGGGTACAGCGAGGATGAAATCAAAGCAGTCATTGCCGGAAAAGCCGAACACCGCCCACATCAGAAGCAACCTCCCAAAGAGCAGCCGTTCCAGTTGCTGGTTGACATTCAAGCAAAACTTGCCGAGGGCAAAGGTGGCGGCTACGAACGCTGGGCGAAGAAGTACAACTTGAAAGAGATGTCCAAAACGCTGATTTTTTTGCAGGAGCAGAAAATCGGCAGTGCGGATGACCTGAAAGAGCGTGCTGATGCTGCACTTTCTCGCTATCACAAACTGGGCGATTCCATCAAGGCCGCCGAGAAGCGTATGGCAGAAATCGCCGTCCTCCGGGCGCACATCGTCAACTATGCCAAGACCCGGCCTGTATACGATGCTTACCGCAAATCCGGGTACAGCTCCAAATTTTTGGAAACGCACCGGGAAGAAGTCACGCTGCATAAGACGGCGAAAGCCGCTTTCAATGAATCCGGCCTGAAAAAGCTGCCCAAAGTGAAAGACCTGAATGCAGAGTATTCGGCTTTGCTCACCAAGAAAAAAGCACTCTACCCAGAGTACCGAAAGACACGGGATGAGATGCAGGAAATCGTAAAAGCACAGAAGAATGTGGAACTGTTCTTTGCGGAGGAAAAGGACTCCAAGCAAGTCGAGCAGATCCGATAAAACAGTCCCTGAGAACTTTGCCGCTTATCCGGCAGGGTTCTCAGGGTCTTTTTTGCTTATTGCTCAGTCTGTACTTGGAACGGCTTTTCCGGCAGTTTCAATTTGTTTGGCAACCATATTTTCCAATTCCCCCGTAATCGTTGCACAATTTGCAACACGATAATTCCAGAAGTAAGAAACGCCTTCACACTCCTCAACGGACAAATCGCTGTTGACCAAAAGCAGTCGGTCGGAGGTTACTTTCAGCTTTTCGCACAGAGCAGCATATTTTCCATAATCAATGCTTCGGCTGGACGATTTGGCTTCCACCCAGAAGAATTTTCCGTTGATGGAAAACGCAACATCCAGTTCATGCGTGCTCCCTGCGGATGCCGCTTCTGAAAGAATCACATTGGAGCAAAGCGAAACTTCTGCACCCTGCTCCTCCTGATAGCGATTCAAAATCTGCTGAACCTGATGCTCCACAAAAAGTTCCAGCCACTTCCCGCTCAGGAAATGCCGGACAGTCTCATTTTGCGCAAGCTCATAGACGATATTCTGCGGATAGATCACAATGGATGCAAAAAGTCCCATTTTATCCCACGTCTGAGCGATTTCCGAAAGTGTGGCAAACGAATTCTTGGAAGTACCCTTTGGGATACGAAACGAAAAAGAGCCGTCACTCTGCATATGTGTCCGAATAAACTGCAAGAAATCCACCACTACCGGGTCGCAAAGAGCTTCGCCTGTTTTCCATGCCATCCGCTGAACGGCAATCGGCGGAAGTTTTTTCGGTACGACCTGCTGAACGATTCTATACCCACAGCGTTCCAGATGCTCCAATGCGGTCAAAGGCTTCGGAGGGATTTTTTCTTTAACTTCGGACTTTTCTGCACCGGATGTATTCTCAGTCAGATAGTTAAACTTCCATCCGTATTCCCAAGCAGGCGAACGGGTCAACACACCAACTGCATGAAATCCGCTGTCCGGTTCCTCCATCGGAAATGTGATTTTGTTCTTTTGGATATTGATTTGGAGCGTTTTATTTTTCAGCGCTATCTGATAAGCGTCAAGAAGGAATTCCTTTCCCTTATATGTCAGCTCACTGGAACTATTTGCAGAAAGGCCAGCATTTTTTGCCAAAGAGAGAAGCAGACAGGTCGCTTTGGGCAGCTCAAGGATATGCTCCATCTGCGCAGCGTCCGGAATCACTTCCGCATTTGCGTTATCGGGCTGCGGCAATTCGTCTGCCGGAGTCTCCTTTGCTGGTGCAGAAACTTCGGGTGTCATTTTTGAAGCAGCCTCAGATTTTCCAGACTTGGGCAAAGGTTTCGGCTCCGTATAGACCTCAGCAATAAATAATTCATAGGAATCGATGCACGAAAGTTTTCCTGCCGCTGCAAGTCCCACATAAATCGCAGCCGCCCGTGAGGAATCGCCATAATACTTTTTAGAATCCGCTGCGGCAGCAATATCAGAAAAAGCATTATATCTGCTCAGCGGCTCCGCCTTTTCCGGGAACTGCTTCAACGCACGGCAGTAGAGCCACTCAAAGAACGAATCCATGTACGGCTCTGTCGGATACTCGTTTCCTTCCAGAGAGTAACGTAGCAGCTCTCCACTGGTTCGCAGCCGAGTGTCCTTATGGACTTTGGGTGGCTCACAGGTCAGAAGGTCAGCGAATGGCCCACCATGTTCAAACACTTTGGTGGCTTCAAAAACCGTGCTGATGGGTACATCCTGCGCAACAGAATCCAGATGCAGCAAAAGCCGCAGAGAAGAAACAGCTTCACCCTCCGGCTGAACGGATGCAGAGCTGACTTCCAGAATCGAAACATCAGGGTCTGTTGTATGGACGGCATCATGGACGGCACGGATATTCTGCCGCTTGCTGCCTTTTATCCATGTGAATGTCACCGGCTGTTCTCTGCAATAGGGATAGCCGGATATGGGAAAACAAATGGTTCGTGTTGCCATGAACACCTCCAACTTTTTAGGACAAACAAGTTTATGTAAATCAAGTATAGCACAATCCCGGATGTGCTGCATAGCACTATTTTCTGCTTCCGGGAATCCATCTGTGCAAAAAGTGCCGATACCACAGGCATCGGCACTCAGATTAAAAAGCATTTTTCAAAAATGTGCAGCCTGCATCCACTGGATGCAGAACACAAGGGGTTTGGGCACAGCCCAACAAGCATTTTGAATTTGATTTTTAGAAATCGGATTCAAAAATTGCAAGTTGGTACCAGCTTGCACTGCTTGCTACAATGGTGTTGATTCTGAGAAGTTCACAGCTAGTGAGCTATACAGATGCCCAAACCTAAGCTACAATGAAGATGTGCTGAGAGAACGAAGCATTGCTTGAGCTGAACGCTTGTGCTCGCAAACGTCAGAAAAATGGAAGCTGCTGTTATTACCGCCGTCGGTATCGATGTGTCTAAGAGCAAAAGCACAGTTGCGGTACGGAGACCCGGAGGCGAAATCGTACTTCGGCCTTTCGAGGTCCACCACACGAACAGTGGCTTGAAAAAGCTGGCATCCACACTCAAAAAACTGGGAGGCGATATCCGTATTGTAATGGAACATACCAGTACGTACTGGAGACCGATCGCACTGACATTGAAGGAAGCGGGCTTTTTTTCCGTTGTCAATGCGATTTGCGGTTGAATAGGAGCTTCTTGTCCTTCATCTGTCTGCTTCTCCCTCATTTCTGCGCTGAGACGCAGAGCCAGCCTTTCTTTTTGTATATCTGCACCTCGTGAAAGCCCGCCTGCTCCAGATACGCCTTCAGCTCGGTGTCCTTATAGATGGTCATGCCACCGATGATCTCCGTCCACCTCTCGTCCTTGTCCGTGTCGCCGTTTGCTTCGTTGCAGATGAGAAATGTCCCGCCGACCTTCAGCACCCGGTAAACCTCCCGGAAGCACCGAGGCAGATCAGGCCAGAAATAGACGGTTTCAAAGGCCGTCACCGCATCGAACCAGTTGTCCGTAAACATCATATCTGCCACGCTGCCTTGCAAAACGGCGCAGCGACCCTCCGCGATGGCGACGTCGTTGACCTTTTTCGACTTCTCCACGCTGACGGGCGAATAGTCGATGCCCTTGACGACGCCCTGTGGGCATTTTTTCAGCAGCCGTCGGATGTTCGCCCCACCGCCGCAGCCGCAGTCCAGCACCTTGGCGTCCGGCGCAGTATTCAGAAATTGAAGCCCCCACCGGGCCACGGCGCTGTGACCGAGATTCATCATGGCGACCATAATTTTCCCGCCAAAGCCCACGGGCTTGCGGGTATTTTCAAAGAATGACATATCACACCTCCATTTTTACACACTCGGCATAGGTCAGCGGGAACGAGGCTTTCAGGACAGCGCTTTTCCGCACCGTCCAGCCGTTTTGCCGCAGGAAACGCAGGTATTCCTCGCTCGTCCATCTGCTGTGGAGCGGGAAGCCCGCCAGCTTCATGAAAAAGCGTCGTCGCCACATCTTCGCCCCCGGTAGTTTTCTATTTCAAACAGCAGCCGTGAATCTTGATAAATGTTGAAAAAAGTTCGTTTATCCGTTTATAAGTATGATACAATCAAGTTAGCAACAACTAACCAAATTATATCAAAAAGCAGACAGAAAGTCAATTTGTTTGTCTGCCCTCTGAAGTTTCTGTTATCAGTAGGGAGCGTACTTTCCACCATATAAACTTGTCAGATAAGTAATCCTTTTGATAGCCACTTTTGCATTTTTGATGGATAAACAATATAAAAGGGCAAACTTAAAGAGAGGGCTAAATGGGAGCTTTGGCAGTTGCCAAAACTCAAAAATAAATGTATAATAAAGTTTAATAAATAACAAAGCCTGAATCTTGCGGTGCAATCGGTGTGGGCTTGTTTGCCGTTGACAGCGACAGATAAAACTTATTTTGGAGAAGCAAATGAACAAGAACTTTCAGAAAAAAACGGCTTACGACTATGTACAGCAAACGAAAAAAGAGAATTTTAGTTTTTTGAACGAGACGTACGCACAACAGGGGCAAACGGTACTGTTCGGCGACTCAATTACGGAAATATTCAATAGCTATGAGCTGTTTTATCCCCAAATAGGTGTAGGAAAACGGCTCGATGGCGGGCGGCGGCGTGTCAAGAAATATCTATGGAGTTTTTAAGAACCGCCCCGGCGGGGCAGGTCAGGCTGTGACCTGCTCCACTTCCGGGATGGGTTTGAGATTAAAATGAATTTCGATAGAAATGTGTCTTGTTTTATCGCTGTCTATGCTCTCATGGACAACGATTTCTTTAATCAGGCGGTTGAGGGTGGCGGCGTCCAGTTCCGTGATGTCGGCGTATTCCTGAATGGCTTCTACCCACTGGCGGGCGTCATACGCAAGCCGGATTTCATCGGCCAGCTTCTTCCGGCCTTCCTCAACCCTTGCCTTCAACTCGGCCTGTTCCTTCTGCGTCTTTTCCATCAGCAGATTGAAGTTCGCTTCGCTGATACGTCCGGCAACCATGTCCTCATACAGCCGCAGAACCATCTTTTCCAGAACGTCAATCCGTTCCTCGTCTTTGGCAAGGGAGCGTTCCAACGCTTCCCGCTGGCCTTTCTGCTCGGCTTCGCAGGTGTCGGACAGCTTCCCGGCAACGGCTTCCCCGTCCATCAGGGCGGCTCTGGCACATTCCCGGATTTTGTTCAGCACAAGCCGGTACAGGGTGTCGTACTCAACCCGGTGCTGGGAACAGTGCTGTTTCCCGTAGGCGTTATAGGTCTTACAGGAATAAATCTGCTTCGGGTGCTTCTCATTGGTATAGCGGATAGTCAGCGACTTCCCGCATTTGCCGCATTTGATAAGCCCCGCAAACAGGCTGATTTCCCCGGTCTGGCGGGGGCGCTGCCGGGATTTCAGCTTGCGCTGCACGATGTCAAAGGTCTTGCGGTCAACAAGCGGCTCATGCTGGTTCTCCACGACAATCCATTCCTCCGGCTTCTTCTCCCCGATGGTGCCGATTTTGAAGCGGTATTCCTTCTTCTGGGAAGCGATAGCGCCGGTGTAGACGGGGTTCATCAGGATGTCCTTAATCACGGAGAAGTCCCAGATATACCGCCCGTTTACCGGGTCTTTCTTTTCCCACTTGGTTGACACGTTCCGCAGCCCCCGTACCCGGTTCCAGTAGGTCGGGCAGGGGATTTTTTCTTCTTCCAGCCTGCGCCGGATGTAGTTGGGGCCGTGTCCTTCCAGCGCCCACGCAAACAGACGCCGGACAATGGGAGCCGTTTCCTCGTCAATCAGCAGGTGGTTTTTGTCCTCCGGGTCTTTCTGGTAGCCGAAGGGGGCAAGGCAGCCGGTAAACTGGCCTTTCTGCGCTTTCAGCAGATAAGAGGAATGAACCTTCTTGGAAATGTCCTTGCTGTACATCTCGTTGAGGATGTTCTTGAACGGCGCAATGTCGTTGTTGTCCCGCATGGTGTCGATACCGTCATTCATGGCGATATACCGGACGCCGTGGCGGGGGAAGAAATCTTCAATCAGGAAGCCGGTCTGCAAGTAATTCCTACCCAGTCTGGATAGGTCTTTCGTGACCACAAGGTTTATCTGCCTGCGCTCGATGGCTTTCAACATCCGTTTCAGGTCGGGGCGCTCCATGTTCAGCCCCGTGTAGCCATCGTCCT
>ENA-OROU01002394-OROU01002394.1-human-gut-metagenome-genome-assembly--contig:-NODE-2394-length-13622-cov-8.667797_pt1 | contig 13622 bp, 12 predicted proteins | sample MGYA00242131_ERZ509054 | MGnify/ENA primary metagenome ERZ509054 (study PRJEB26280, sample SAMEA2338749) | human gut metagenome | biome: human gut; feature: human-associated habitat; material: faeces... | reverse complement strand
ACCACCATAGCCGCCACAAGCGACAGCTTGAATATCACATGGAAAATCTGACGGGCGGAACCCCTCCCGTCAGATACCTACCCTGTGTAGTCCCTTGTAAACTGTACTTTCACTCTAGCAAAAGAAAACGCTTCCCTCAAGAGAGGGGAAGGAAATTTAAGAAATTCGTAAGAAATTTGTAAGCTGCTTGTAACACAAGGCGTTTTTCTGTATACAAAAAAGAGCCTGCGTGGGAAAATTCCCATACAGACTCTTTTATTTTCTGCAAAATCGGATTAGAATTCTGCGTTATTTACGGTACGAGGGTAAGGCAGGACATCGCGGATATTGCCGACACCTGTCAGATACATTACCGCACGTTCAAAGCCCAGACCGAAGCCTGCGTGTCTTGTGCCGCCGTATTTACGCAGATCCAGATACCACCAGTAGTCCTCTTTTTTCAGACCCAGCTCGTTCATGCGGTTTTCCAGAACCTCCAGTCTTTCCTCTCTCTGGCTGCCGCCGATGATTTCGCCAACGCCGGGCACAAGCAAATCCATTGCCGCAACGGTCTTTTTATCATCATTCAGACGCATATAGAACGCCTTGATTTCTACGGGGTAATCGGTTACGAATACAGGCTTTTTGTAAATCTGCTCTGTCAGATAGCGTTCATGCTCTGTCTGCAAATCAATGCCCCATTCTACGGGATATTCAAAGGTATGACCGGATTTTTTCAAAAGCTCAACCGCTTCTGTGTAGGTCACTCTGCCGAATTCGTTATCGAGGATGTTATGCAGTCTGTCCAGCAGACCCTTGTCCACGAAGCTGTTGAAGAATTCCATTTCTTCGGGGGCGTTGTCCAGAACATACTGAATGATATATTTCAGCATTTCCTCTGCGATTTCCATGTTATCGTTCAAATCGGCAAATGCCATTTCGGGTTCAATCATCCAGAATTCCGCCGCATGTCTGGTTGTGTTGGAATTTTCCGCACGGAAGGTAGGCCCGAAGGTATAAACATTGCGGAACGCCATTGCAAAGGTTTCCGCGGAAAGCTGACCGGATACGGTAAGGTTGGTTTCCTTGCCAAAGAAGTCCTTGGAATAATCTACCTTGCCATCGGCTGTACGAGGCAGGTTATCCAAATCCAGTGTAGTGACACGGAACATTTCGCCTGCACCCTCACAGTCGGAGCCTGTGATGATAGGTGTGTGGGTATAAACAAAGCCCTTGCCCTGGAAAAATTCATGAATTGCCATTGCAATCAGGCTGCGCACGCGGAAGGTTGCGGAGAACAGGTTTGTTCTGGGGCGCAGATATGCGATTTCACGCAGAAATTCTACGGAGTGGCGTTTTTTCTGCAGGGGATAATCGGGGGTGGAGGTGCCTTCCACATCAATCTGTGTTGCCTTTACCTCGAAGGGCTGCTTTGCTTCGGGGGTTTCCACCAGAAGACCTTTTATAATCAGCGCCGCGCCGACATTCTGCTTGGAGATTTCTTCATAATTCTTCAGTCTTTCCGCTTCAAAAACAATCTGAATATTTTTGAAGAAGGAGCCGTCATTCAGCTCGATAAAGCCGAAATTCTTGGAGACACGCATGGTGCGAATCCAGCCGCCCAGTGTTACTTCTTTATTTGCATACGCCGCAGTATTGCGGTAGATAGATTTTACTGTTGTCAAATCCATGATGTTACATCCTTTCCTGAGTTTTCTGTCCATAATACTTCTATTGTAGCCGTTTCAAGGGAAAAAGACAACCTTTTTATCGGATTTATCGGAAAAATCAATCCCGCTTTTCCGCTTTCGCCGCCTTCTGCGCCGCAATTTTCTCAAAATTGATATGGCAATAGCCATTGGGATTTTTTTCAAGATATTTCTGGTGATACGTCTCCGCTTGAATAAACTGGCGCAGGGGGAGATTTTCAATCATAATCGGCTGTTTGTAGTCCTTTTGCAGGGTATCCAGAAATGCCTGTGCCGTCTGCCGCTGCTCCTCGGTGAGGGAATAGATGCCCGTGCGGTACTGAATCCCGATATCCATGCCCTGCCTACCCAGAGAGGTCGGGTCGATGGTATAGCAATATTCCCTGAGAATTTCTGTCAGAGAGATTTTTTCCGCATCAAAGACAACCTCGACCGCTTCGGCATGTCCGCTGTGATTGCAGACCTCCTCATAGGTGACGCTTTCCTTGAGGGGCGGATTCCAGAGGGGCTTTTCGCCCAGAGCATAGCCTACCCTTGTTTCCAGCACCCCCGCAACACTTTGCATATATTTTTCCGTGCCCCAGAAGCAGCCGCCTGCCAGATAAATCGTTTCTTTTTTCATAAGAGTCCTCTCTCCTTTCCTAAGCACCGGCTCTCCTTATTTTCTGATGATATCGTAACAATCCGTTCTGCGGTGCTTTAACAGCGGCAGCTCTGCCCTTACCTGCTCCAGCCTTGCAAAATCCAGCTCCACTGTAAGGATGCCCTCATTTTCGTCCAGTTCCGCTACCACACTGCCCCAAGGGTCGGTAACAATAGAATGACCCCATGCGGTATAGGAGGACTGCAAATCACGCGCAGGGGCACAGCCTGCCAGAAAAACCTGATTATCCAAGGCACGCATACGGAAGGACATTTCCCAATGGGCAGGGCCTGTTGTCATATTGAAGGCGGCAGGGACAAGGATTGCCCTTGCACCTTCGAGCGCAAGCAGACGGGACAGCTCCGGAAAACGGATATCGTAGCAGATCATCAACCCCATCCTGCCCCACGGGGTGTCGAAGGTGGTGACATCCCTGCCGGCGGTAAAGGTATCGGATTCCATGAAATACTGTCCGCCGGGGACATTGATATCAAACAGATGGGTTTTGCGGTGCCTTGCGATGCAGCTTCCCCTGTTATCATAGACGAAGGCTGCGTTATAGATTCTGCCATCCGCCGCAAGCGGAACAGAGCCTGCAACCACATACAAGCCGAGAGCCCCTGCCATTTCGGCGATGCCCTGCAAAAACGGGGCGTTTTCGGGCATGGCATAGCGCACAAAGGCACTGTTTTCATAGGGGCAGCAGCACATTTCGGGCAAAACTGCCAGATCCGCGCCCTCCTGCTTTGCCTGCACAAGCATCTGTTTTATTTTTTCAAGATTTTCCTCAGGTGTCGGCAGGGTTTTTAACTGCAATAAAGCTACTTTCATTCCACAGACCTCCTATCTGCCTTCTTTTTGCCTTTATCATAGCATACCCGAAAAAAAAGAAAAAGGGGATTTGCCTTTTGCATAGTATGGAAGGAGTCCATAAAAACAGAGAAAGGAGTTTTTTCTATGTATCCTTATTTTCAGAAAAACCGGAAACCCAATCCTTCCAATTCTTCCAAGCTTTCTGTCAGAGAAGCAAGCCCTGCCGATCCTCTGCGGCAATTTCTGGCGGAAAACCCTGCCTTCGGCACACTGCTGTTTCAGGTGACGGGCGGACAGGGGGCCGTTCCCATCGAGAGGGCAACGGTTGTCATCAGCAAGGCATTACCAAACGGGCATACGCTTTCCGTTACCACAATGACGAATGAAAGCGGCAAAACGGCAGAAATTTCACTGCCTGCGCCGCGCCGCGATAAATCGCAGACACCGGGCGGCACAGATGTTTTTGCGACATACGACGCACTGATTTCCGCCCCCGGAACGGTTCCTGTTGTGGTGCATAATATCCCCATTTTTGACGGGATTACCACAATTCAGCCTGTCGCACTTTCCTTTGATGTCAGCGGAGCGCGCAGGGACGAGGCAGAAAGCATCACCGATACCGAACCGAATTTATAAAAAAGGAGGAAGCACACCATGGCTTTACAGCAGGTTCCAACCATTCCCGAAACAATTACGGTACATCTGGGGCTGCCGAATCAGCCTGCGGAAAACGTAACCGTGCCGTTTCCCGATTATATCAAAAATGTCGCCTCCAGCGAGATTTATCCCACATGGCCCGAAGCCGCAATTCGCGCAAATATCTACGCACAGATTACCTATGCGCTGAACCGCATATTTAACGAATTTTACCGCAGTCAGGGGTATGATTTTGATATTACCTCAACCACGCAGTATGACCAGACCTACATCAAGGGACGGGATATTTATGAAAACATCAGCCGCATTGTGGATGAAATTTTCAACAACTATGTGGTGCGGCAGGGGCGTGTTGACCCGTTTTTCACCGCCTACTGCAATGGCACAACCACCGTCTGCGACGGACTTTCCCAATGGGAGACGGTTGCATTGGCGGAGCAGGGGCTGACACCCTATCAGATTTTGCAGAAATTTTACGGGCAGGATATCGGAATTCTGGAAAATGTACCGATTTCCGCAAATGTGCCATCCTATCCGGGTGCTGCGCTACGGCTGGGGGATGCCGGTAATACCGTAAAAACGATACAATTAGAGCTGAACCGCATTGCGGATAACTACCCTGCGATTCCGAAAATTGAGCCGGCAGACGGGGTATTCGACATAGCAACAGAAAACGCGGTACGGGAATTTCAGCGGATTTTCAACCTGACACCGGACGGAATTGTCGGGAAGCCAACGTGGTATCAGCTGAAATATATTTACAACGGGGTGAAACGGCTGAATGAGCTGACGAGCGAAGGGCTGACATTGGATGAGGTGACACGCCCCTTCCCTGCGGTGCTGCGCGAGGGGAGCAACGGTGTGGATGTGCGGTCTTTGCAGTATTATCTGGATGTGATTTCATATTTTAATGATGCCATTCCCGATATCGACCAGGACGGATACTTTGGCCCTGCGACCACTGCCGCCGTGCGTGCCTTTCAAACGCTCGCCGGACTGCCTGCGGACGGGATTGTGGGCTTGCAGACGTGGCTGCGGCTGCGGCAGGCGTATGACGATATTCTGGCAATGCTACCGCCGGGGATGAAGGAAAACAACGCAGGGATTTATCCGGGATATTTCCTTTCCCCGGGCATGGAAAATGAGGATGTGCGGAATTTACAGACCTATCTCAAAGGGATTGCGGACTACAGCGGCGTGATTCCGCCGATTGCGGTGACAGGGGTGTTTGACGAGGCGACAAGAGACGCTGTGGCGGCATTGCAGGCGCAGAACGATTTGCCGCCGACGGGGAATGTCGGCCCCGCGACATGGAACCTTATACGGCGTTTGTATAACGCGCGCTAACGAAACTAACTTAGGGTGTCGACAAAGTCGACACCCTCTCCATTACTGAAATAACCTAAAAATATTTGCTTATTCCAACCCTTTTCATTAGCAAATCCCATACCATACATCAACCTCTGCAATCCAATTCATGATTCGATTGCACTCTTCATTCGGTTCAACAAAGCACTCCGGCGAAAAAGAAATGAAATCTAACTCCGGACTAATCTTTTTACAATACAGGACAATTTGCTGATAAATTTCTAACGTTAAAATTGGCTCATATAAGTAAACCAATGCTGAATTATCATCAATATCTCCCAAAGCCCACTTATATTCTTCTCCTGCCGGATTTAAAAATTCAAATTTTCCCTTTTCTTTATAAAATATTCTTTGGAAAGATAATGCTCCATTCGGTAAATAATAAAGTTGTTTCTGCCTATCCTTCATTATAATGGTATCCATTTTAAAGAATAACTCTCTTTCTGAAGGCATGTCCTCCTTCAATCCCTTAGTGCCTTTGCAATATACAAAATATCTTTTACGAAGTGCTTCCCCTTTTTCAAGGATATATTCATTGCCATCTGCTTCATACGTATATACTCTATTGATCGTTACTATTTGCTCCCCGTTATCTTGATTTACCACTTCTTTATATGCAATAATCCTTTTCTCTTCATCGTATGCAAAACAGCACTCTCTCAGCTGACCGGAACCACTATGATTTTGTATAACAGTACGTTTCAAGAGATTTCCTGCTTCGTCATATTCAAATACCTGCGTTCCCTCGAAGCAGTTCTCTTTTATAAGAGATTTATATGCACATATCTTCTGCCTTTTGCTTTCATGAAAAACTTCAATGATTTGAATATCCTCATATTTCCTTTTCTCCATTTTTTCTCCTTCATCTGTTTGAGTAATTTAAAGCCGCAGATTTTATCTGCGGCTTTTTGCTGCTTCTCGCTTAGGTGTGTCCCAATAAGAAAACATGAAGATTATTCGGGCGCGCCTTTACTCAGCGTCTTTTTTCTCATCTGCGGGTTCTTCCTCGTCATCCTCGAAATCGGCAGGGTTATATTCTCCGAAGGAGGCCTTCAGAAATGCCTCCATATCATTGAGCTGCTCCATCTGGTCGCTCATGCCGTCCAGAACATCCTCCACCTTATTCAGGTATTTATTCATTTCGGGGGAGATGGGCTCTACTGCTTCCTCGCCCTCAGCAGGTGCTGCCTCTGCGGCTTCGGGAGCTTCTTCTGTTGTGGGTGCTTCTGCGGCATCCAGCTCCTCCAGATCGATGTCATCCCAATCCTCCGCTTCGTCGCGGTTTCTCTTTTCTCTCAGCTTTTCACGGTAGGTTGCCATATCCTCCTTGATTTCACTTGCCTTTTCCACCATACGGAAGGCTGCGGAGCGCACGGCAGGCTGCAGCTCATCTGCCTTATCCGCCAGCTTTTCCTTCATGCGGAATGCCGCGGAGCTTACCTTGGGCTGCAAATCATCCGCCTTATCGGCTACCTTATCTGCGGCGTTTTTCACCGCGGGATTTTCCTTTACCTTATCGGCAACGGCGCTCAGCGCAGCCCCTGCCTTATTCAGCATACCGCCGACGGCTTTTGTAATGCCGTCCTTTTCGGTACCTAAGCCGCTATGCAGCGCTGTAAGCAGACGTTCTGCCTCATCCACGCTGATGATGCCTTTTTCGAGCATATTCAGGATTGCCATTCTTTCTTCTTTCATCGGTTTTCCCTCCTTAGGTGTTTTCTCATACTTTATGCGCAGGACATATTCATCGGGTCTGTCTGCTTTTTTTCCGAAGGCATACAGGATGCTTTCCACGATGCGGCGGCTTGCCTGTCCGTCGCCGAAGGGGTTCTTCGCCTGCGCCATTTTTTCGTATTCCTCTTTGTTATCCAACAGTTCCTTCGCCATGGAATAAATCACGTTTTCATCCGTACCTGCCAGCTTCAGGGTGCCTGCTTCCACACCCTCGGGGCGTTCTGTTACGTTGCGGAGCACCAGAACAGGCTTGCCCATGGAGGGCACCTCCTCCTGCAGGCCGCCGCTATCTGTCATCACGAAAAAGGAACGGCACATAAGGTTATGCATATCCTTTAAATCCAGAGGGTCGGTGAGGTGGATACGGTCGTTGCCGCCGAGAATCTCATGTACAGGTTCTACCACGGCAGGATTTTTATGCACTGCATAGACCACTTCCACATCGGGATATTCTTCCACCAGACGCTTCACGGCGCGGCAGATATTTTTCAGGGGCTCGCCGAGATTTTCCCTTCTATGGGCGGTCATGGCGATGACGCGTTTGTTTTTAAAATCAATCTGATTGAGTTCGGGGACAGTAAAGGTATAGTCCTCCTCGATGGTATGCGCCAATGCGTCGATGACGGTATTGCCTGTGATGAAAATGCCGTCCGGACTGATGTTTTCCTTCAGCAGATGCTCCTTTGCCAGAGGGGTGGGTGCAAAATGCAAATCGGTCAATGCGCCGGTAAGGCGGCGGTTCATTTCCTCGGGGAAGGGCTGATATTTATCATAGGTGCGCAGGCCTGCCTCAACATGACCGACCTTCACTTGATTATAATATGCCGCCAGTGCGCCTGCGAAGGTGGTAGAGGTATCCCCATGGACGAGGACGATATCGGGTTTTTCCTGACCCATAACCTCCTCCAGACCGGTTAATGCACGGGTGGTGATGCCTGCCAATGTCTGACGGGACTGCATGATATTCAGGTCATACTGCGGATGCAGGTCGAAGATTTCGAGTACCTGATCGAGCATTTCGCGGTGCTGCGCGGTAACGCAGACGATGCTTTCGATTTCGGGGGTTTTTTCCAGCTGCTTTACCAGAGGTGCCATTTTAATCGCCTCGGGGCGTGTCCCGAACACGCTCATTACCTTTATTTTATCCATATTTTTTCTCCTTCATTAAGACCTTGGGGACGTTGTCCCCAACACCCCTAGCAGGAGCTCAGCCCCTGCACCCGATACCGCAAAACCATGTACATGGTTTTGCAAATGGGGGTCAAGGGGAATCATTCCCCTTGTGGGAGTTTGAGGGTAAAACCCTCATGGTTTTTAGGGTCTTTACTTGATTTTGTTCGTCATAGAGCCAATGCCCTCAATCTCGCATTTTACGATGTCGCCCTTTTTCAAAAACTTGGGCGGCTCAAAGCCCATGCCGACACCCGCCGGTGTCCCCATGGCAATAATCGTGCCTGCCTGTAGGGTCATGCCCTGCGTTAACTCGCAAATAACCTTTTCAATGCCGTTAATCATCAGCTCCGTATTGCTGTCCTGCCGTAATTCGCCATTCACATAGGAGCGAATCGGCAGCGCAGGGGGATTCTTGAATTCATCCTTCGTCACAATCCAAGGACCGATCGGCGTAAAATCATCCAGACTCTTGCCGAAATACCACTGCTTATGCGAGGTCTGTAAATTTCTCGCACTCATATCATTGAGAATCGTATAGCCAAAGACATACTCAAAAACCTCCTCCGGCTTTACATTCCTTGCATCCTTGCCGATGATAACCGCCAGCTCTGCTTCATAATCCAAGCTATCCACAATATCCAGATGCCCGTCGATTTCCTCGCCATCCGCCAAGGCACGATTGATTCTCTTGGAAAAATAAATCGGCACAGGACGTTCGCCGCCAAAGGCCTCATCATGGAACCGCGCCGCTTCCTCTGCGTGTGCATAATAATTGATCCCCAGACAGACAACATCCTGCTTGGGATGGGGAATGGGCGAAAGAATCTGCACCTCATCCAGAGGAATCCCCTGCATCAGCTCCTTATTTCTATCCAGCTTTTCCAGCTTTTTCTCATTCTGCACATCCAGAAAGGTATTCATATCAATGGCACTGCAGCCAAGATAATTGACAGGCACCACCTCGGAGCCGTCATTCTTTAAAACGCCGACAGCTGTTTCGCCGCCATGCTTATATGTTAAAATTTTCATTCTTCCATCCTCCTCACATGCGATTTGGCTCTTTGTTTTCTTTCGTAAAAACGGTATGTTTTCTATAATGATACCAGTTTCATCATATCACAAAACCCTCTTTTTAGGAAGAAAAAAAAGGATTCCGCACCGTATGTATACAAGATACTGTGGTTCTAAACGCTTATTCACCTAAATGTGCATAAATATACATCATCTATTATTTAGCGCAAAGAAAAATGCCCAAAAAGATGCGTGCCGTTTCCCGTATTTTCAAAAATATACACAAATTTATGTATTTTTATTATTTTCTATTGCATTTATTGCATTTTCTATGTATAATCCATTTATAAAATTCATTTTGCACAAAACCCATTACAATATGATTTGTTTCAGGTTTGTTTTTTAAGGAGGAAGAAAAATCATGGCAAAAGAAAAAATCGTTCTGGCATATTCCGGCGGTCTGGATACATCCGCAATCATCCCTTGGCTGAAAGAAAATTATGACTGTGAAGTAATCTGCGTATGCGGTGACGTTGGGCAGGGCAAGGAAACAGACGGTCTGGAGGAAAAGGCACTGAAAACCGGCGCAAGCAAGCTGTATATCGAAGATCTGACAGAAGAATTCATCACAGATGCGGTTTACCCCTGCGTAAAGGCAAACGCTGTTTATGAAGGCAAATATCTGATTGGTACATCCATGGCACGCCCCATCATTGCAAAGAGACTGGTTGAAATTGCGAAAAAGGAAGGCGCAACTGCAATCTGCCACGGCGCAACAGGCAAGGGCAACGATCAGGTGCGTTTTGAGCTGACCATCAAGGCACTGGCACCCGAAATGAAGATTATCGCTCCCTGGAGACTGGATACATGGAAGATGCAGTCCCGTGAGGATGAAATGCAGTATCTGGCTGACCATGGTATCCCCTTTGAAGCAGGCCATGACAACTCCTACAGCCGTGACAGAAACCTGTGGCACCTGAGCCATGAAGGTCTGGAGCTGGAAGACCCTGCAAACGAACCCAACTACGAACACATTTTGCAGATGAGTGTGACACCCGAAAAGGCACCCGATCAGCCCGAATATGTTACACTGGATTTTGAAAAGGGTATTCCCGTTGCAGTAAACGGCGAAAAGCTGAATCCCGTTGCTCTCTTGACAAAGCTGAACGAAATCGGCGGCAGAAACGGTGTTGGTATCACAGATATCTGCGAAAACCGTGTGGTTGGTATGAAATCCCGTGGTGTATATGAAACACCCGGCGGTACTATCATGTACTATGCACACCGCGAGCTGGAATATCTTTGCTCCGACAAAAAAACACAGGCGTTCAACGAAGTGGCAAGCAACAAATTCACAGAGCTGGTTTACAGCGGCGAATGGTACACACCTCTGCGTGAAGCGCTGAGCGCTTATTTCGATAAGGTAAATGAAACGGTAACAGGTACAGTTAAGCTGAAGCTGTATAAGGGCAATATCATTCCTGCAGGCTCCACATCTCCTTACAGCCTGTATAACGAATCCATCGCTTCCTTTACAACAGGCGAGCTTTACAACCACAAGGACGCAGACGGGTTCATCAACCTGTTCGGTCTGTCCATGAAGGTTCGTGCGATGATGATGGAGAACAACAAAAACAAATAAAGACCTTTTTGCAGGACGCTGTCCTGCACCTGCCAAGGGAGTGACTCCCTTGGAACCCCATTTTGCAAAACCATGTATATGGTTTTGCGGAGGGAGGGTAAGAAGATAAGATAAATTATTAAAAATACGAAAGACAAAAAAATACTCCTGTCAGACTTGATGGGAGTATTTCTAATATTACAGAAAAAACCAGAAAAACCACACCGCAAACAGAAGTATTTCTGTTTGCAGTATCGGTTTCCAAAGGGTTGAACCCTTTGGCAGGAGCGCGAGGACAGAGTCCTCGCAGAAAGGACGAATTTTATGGCTAAACTTTGGGGCGGACGCTTCACCCAGTCCACAGACAGCTTTACAGACCACTTCCATTCCTCTATCTCCTTCGATAGCAGAATGTATCAAGAGGATATCACAGGCAGTATGGCACACGCCGCCATGCTCGGCAAGCAGGGCATCATCCCCGCCGATGACGCTGCCTTAATCATCAAAACCTTAAAGGAAATCCTCGTCGATATCGAAGCCGGCAAGGTTACATTTGACGAAAAAGCAGAGGATATCCACATGAACGTGGAAACCATCCTCATCAGCCGTATCGGTGATGTCGGCAAACGCCTGCATACCGGCCGCAGCCGTAACGATCAGGTGGCACTGGATATCCGTATGTATACCAAAAAGGAAATCATCGCGATTAAAGAACTGGTGAAAAATCTGATGGTAACACTGAACGATTTCGCGGCAAACCATACCGAAACGATTTTACCCGGCTATACGCACCTGCAGCGCGCACAGCCTGTTACACTGGCGCATCACCTGCTTGCGTATGTGGAAATGTTCAAGCGCGACTACGACCGCCTTTGCGATACCTACAAACGCACAGACGTAATGCCTCTGGGCAGCGGCGCACTTGCCACCACCACCTACCCTCTGGATAGATATGCCGTTGCTGCGGAGCTTGGCTTTGCCGCAATCACCATGAATAGCATGGACGGCGTTTCCGACAGAGATTTCTGTATTGAGCTGGCATCCACGCTTTCTATCCTGATGATGCACCTGAGCCGCTTCTGCGAGGAAATCATCCTCTGGAGCAGCCATGAATTCCATTTCATCGAGCTTTCCGACGCATATTCCACAGGCTCCAGCATTATGCCCCAGAAAAAGAACCCCGATATGGCGGAGCTGATCCGTGGGAAAACAGGGCGTGTATATGGGCATCTGATGGCGCTTCTGACTACGATGAAGGGTCTTCCTCTGGCGTACAACAAGGATATGCAGGAGGATAAGGAGGGTCTGTTTGACGCGATTGATACGGTGAAAATGTGCGTGCCCGTATTCACAAGCATGATTGCGACCATGACTGTAAAGAAGGATGCCATGCTGAATGCGGCAAAGGGCGGCTTCACCAACGCAACCGACGCGGCAGACTGGCTGGTCAAGCAGGGCGTTCCCTTCCGTGATGCACATGCCATCATCGGGAAGCTGGTGCTGTACTGCATTGAGCATAACACCAATCTGGATGACCTTTCCCTTGCGGAATATAAGGCAATCTCCCCTGTGTTTGATGAAAGCGTTTACGCCGCTATCAATGTAAACGAATGTGCGCAGGCAAGAAAGGTGATCGGTGGCCCTGCGAAGGAAGTAACAACTGCCGCGATTGCTGCAAATAAGGAATATTTCAAAACGATTTAAATAATGAAAAAGCTGCCAATGGCAGCTTTTTTTGTTGGGAAAACAGGCGAATCCCATATTTCATCGGGCTTTATTTTGGCGCACCTGCGCCCAATCGGTGTGAAACACCGCTTTTTCAGTCGCAGGGCATAAAAAAAAGATACAAGATTTTTTCTTGTATCTCTCTTTTCGATTGCGGAGACAGGATTTGAACCTGCCTTGCCCACCTCGAAATCTGGTCGTCCGCTCTCCCTCTCTGCGTTCAGTCTGCGGAACTCCCGATTTCTCGCCTGCATCACCTTCCTTCTTCTGCCACCGGCAGCGGTCGGTGCTGCAGCCCCGGGAACCCGTCGGTCGCAGGGCATAAAAAAAAGATACAAGATTTTTTCTTGTATCTCTCTTTTCGATTGCGGAGACAGGATTTGAACCTGCCTTGCCCACCTCGAAATCTGGTCGTCCGCTCTCCCTCTCTGCGTTCAGTCTGCGGAACTCCCGATTTCTCGCCTGCATCACCTTCCTTCTTCTGCCACCGGCAGCGGTCGGTGCTGCAGCCCCGGGAACCCGTCGGTCGCAGGGCATAAAAAAAAGATACAAGATTTTTTCTTGTATCTCTCTTTTCGATTGCGGAGACAGGATTTGAACCTGCGACCTCCGGGTTATGAGCCCGACGAGCTACCGGACTGCTCTACTCCGCGGCAGTATAAAATGGGCGGAGAAGGATTCGAACCTTCGAAGCTATCGCAACAGATTTACAGTCTGCCCCCTTTGGCCGCTCGGGAATCCACCCACAGTAGTGAAGTTATTTTTTGTTTATGAGCTTCCGACTCATGATGCTCTTGGCATTGTGCAAGGAAGCGAATAAAAAATAACGGAACGGTTTTCTTCCGTCAGGAAGAAAAACTTACCTTAATTTAATGGAATCATTTTTCGATTATGAGCTTCTAACTTATATAGAAATAGCGAAAGCCTGTAAGCTCTCAAAATAGAATAGCGTGGTTGACACAACCTTGCGTTGAAAAATGTTTACGAAAACCATTCGTGAGGTACTCTCACGAAAAACCATTCGTACAACTTCGTTGTATTCATGTGTTTGCTCCGCAAACCCGTCTTAAAATTCCCCGTTACATCCTGCAAGCAGTCTGCACCGCTAAATTTCAATCCGGTTTTTCTCCGCTTTTCTCCATAGAAAGGAGGTGATCCAGCCGCACCTTCCGATACGGCTACCTTGTTA
>ENA-OROU01002378-OROU01002378.1-human-gut-metagenome-genome-assembly--contig:-NODE-2378-length-13702-cov-10.843555_pt1 | contig 13702 bp, 14 predicted proteins | sample MGYA00242131_ERZ509054 | MGnify/ENA primary metagenome ERZ509054 (study PRJEB26280, sample SAMEA2338749) | human gut metagenome | biome: human gut; feature: human-associated habitat; material: faeces... | reverse complement strand
TGAATAGCTATTTCGGCATGAAGTGGGTATACTGTGTATAGCGTTAGAGGAAAGGAGGCAGCTTATGATATACAAGGTGGAAACGATAAAAGATGGAACAGAAAAATATTTTTTCATCAGAAATCTGGAAACAATGAGTATTGAAGAACTGCCAAGTAAATATCTAATGCATAAGATTAAATGTAAACGTTCACCAAATACAGTGAAACGCACAGCATTTTCAATCTGCTATTATATGAAATATATGGCAGAGAAAGAAATGGAACTCACAGAAGTCTATCAGTTAGATTATGAAAAACAGACAGAACACTTTGTGGAATTTTTATACTGGCTTAAAGCCGGAAACCATACAGAGCAAACGGCTGGAGAAAAGAAGTGTCCGAATGAAGGAACCTGCAACGCATACTTAAAAGATGTGTTCAGGTTCTATTTATTTATAGAGGCAGAATATGAACAGTACGGAAGTCTCAAAACCTTATCGTATAACCAGATTATAGCGGTTAATCAGGTGGGAGTAAAAAAGGTACTGCGGAATCATTCTTTTAAAGCCTATCTGAAGGAAGAGGAACATCGTGGGAGAACAGCAAAAGAAAATCAGATTATTACAATTTTACAGGCCTGTACGAACCGAAGAGATCAGCTTCTGTTACTTATGTTAGCAGAAACCGGATACAGAATTGGGGAACTACTGGGAGTAAAATATGTCAAAGATATTGATTATAGGAATCACATGATAAGGGTATGCTTCCGGGAAGATAATGAAAATGAAGCGAGAGCCAAAAATGCGGAATACAGAAGTGCCAAGATAAGTAATGATACGTTTGAATTTCTCATGGATTATCTGGCAAAATATCGGAAAATCCTGCAACATCAGGATTACCTGTTTGTGAATATCATGGGTGAGAACATTGGAAAGCCATTAAGAGTGGACAGTGTATATGATATGTTGGACCGAATGGAAAAGAAAACCGGAGTTAAAATCACACCCCACATGTTACGTCACTATTTTGCAAATATGCGAAAGCAGGCAGGATGGGAACTGGAAATGATCAGTCAGGCATTGGGGCATAAACATTTGGATACGACTATAAAGTATCTGGACTGGCTGGATGATGAACTGATAGAAGCAAGTAATGAGTTTTATGCACAACACACTGCTATTTATGGGGCGGAACGTCTGCTGGAGTAGGGAGGTGTGAGAAATACCTATATATTTATTGCAACAGGCAGAACACATAACAGAATCTGAAGTAGATATTGAGAAGAAAAAGCAGGAACTATATTCAGAAATTGATGCACTTGGAATAAAAAGCGATTCAAGAATTAACAAATTGAAAAAGTTCTTGGCAGATAGAAAAATCTGGCATCTGGAAGAAATGGATTATCCTTTGCGAAATTCGTATGAACAATATTTAAGAGGACAGATACGATCACAAATTGTATCTTTCTATTTGAAAATATATGATACGGTAAAACAACAACATATCTATCAACAAATGCAGACGCTAAATGGAAAGCGGATATATGAATGGAAATATCAAAATAAAATTTATTTTCTGAAGTATTATCCGGAAAAGGAAATAGCTGAGACCTTTGAAACTTCTTATAAAACAAACCTATTGGTGTGGGATTTTACACAAAATTGTTCAGAAGTTTTAAAGAAACAAATTTTTTATACGTTGAGTCGTATCATTGCCAATACTTCAATGTCTAAGGCTTATAGAAATGTCAGGTTAAAATCCTTAAAACTTCTTTATGATTCTTGTGTTCAGTTAAATATTACGGATATTGGATTGCTGGAAATGGAACAAGTGGAAACTATTTTAAAGAATTTTCCCGAAACGAGTCAACGAAGTATTTTAGGTGAATGCAGAAGAGATGCGTTTATGCAGCAGGAACAGATCCAATGGGAAGCAAATGTATGGTATCTGGAACGATTACATCTTGGAAAACATCGGATAGACGAAAGTAAATCCTTAATTAGCATTTCTTTTATGGAAGTCAAGGAAATACAGAATCGAGAAATTTTACAGGCATACATGAAATATGAACTGGGAATTACTGGACAGGCAGTCAGCACGATTGTACGAAGATTTGTATGTATTAGAAATTTTATTGAACTGCTGGAACAAGAAAAGATACTGGCGATTCATGCAACTGTCGCAGAAGTAAAAAAGTATGCAGACGGCTTGCGAGAACGGGGAATACAGGCAAAGGGATTTAATGAAAGAATTTTCGGTATCGGTCATTTTTATAAATTCATGGAAGTTAAACAGTATATTACAAGAATGCCATTCCGAATTGAATATTTCCAACAAAAAGAAGTAATAGTACATCATGATCGTAGCGTTGAGGAAACAGTATATATGGAAATTTTGAAAAAATTATATCTTTTTCCAGAGCGATTACGATGTATGTTCCTACATCTGTGGTGTCTAGGATTACGGGCGAGTGAAGTGTGTACATTGAAAGGAAATGCTTATTATCAGCAGGGCGAGGATTATTGGATTCAGGTGTATCAGGTCAAAATGAAGAATTATAAAAGGATTCCAATCCCACAGGCACTTTATCAGATTATGAAAGTATACTTGAAAAAACATGAAATTCAGCCTGAAGAATTCATTTTTAAAAACAGCAGAGGTGGTGCTTGTCTATATGGTACATTCCGAACTCAGATGATAGAAGCGTGCCGGGAAAATAAGATTGCAAATGGAGAATATTTATTTCAATCACACGATTATCGACATACAGTAGCAACTATGTTTTATGACAGTCATGTATCACTGCAAAGTATCAGGGATTATCTTGGACATACTTATGAAGAGATGACAAGACAGTATATTGATTATATGCCGCAAAGGATTGCAAAAGCAAATGATGAGTTCTTTGAAATGCAAGGAAGTAGTTTAGCATCATGGCTAAAGAAAGAGGAAAAAGATGGAAAATGATATTATATACTTCAGCGATTTCCCCAATTTACAAGAAACAGGGACACGTAAGGATAATGGAAAATTTGATTTAACGTTGCTTCCAACGCAAGAATTAAAGGAAGAGTTTCGAGGTTATATTATGTATCGCTGCAAAAACGGAACGTTTAGAGCATTGATTCAGGATCGAACAGCTTATAATCATATTGCAAAGTTTTTGAACAGCAGAATAAATCGGAGAATCAAAAGCCTTGGAGATAGAAATCCAGAAAAATGGATATCACTTTTAAAAGGCTGGATGTTAGAACAGGGAATAACTATTGTAAAAGAAAAGAAGAGTGTGTATGGTACAGTAAGCTATGGCGAAGCAGTGACGATATTATATTTCAGAAACGTACTGAAATTTTTAGGGCCAGAAGATTTACGGGATGAGATAGAAAAAGATGTTTGGGAACTAAAAAATCTGGATATTAAAATCAGATCCAATCCAATTTATAATGTAAAAACACTGGATTTCAGAAAAATATATCAGCCAGATATCAGGGAAGAATGTAAGAAAGCTGTTTATATGAATCTGCAGTATGAAGCAATAGGAACTGTACAGGGAGAATTGACAATAATGAGGATATTCTCAGAATATCTCCAAAAAGAGTATTCCAAAATAAAAAGCTGCAGTGAAATAGACAGAGAAGTGTTGGAAGAATTTTTGATACATCTGTCAACAAAAGATACTTCCCATAGTGCGAATAGTTCTTATGTAATTTCATTAAGACGACAGTTAGAGACAATCGGAAAAATTTACAGCTATGAAAGATTGGAGCATTTATTTATTAATACGGATATTCCACCGGAAGTAAATGCAGAATTTAGAGTGTATTCTGATGATGAAATGAAACGACTGAATGCGGAAATTACACAGATGGATGTACAGATTGCAAGATGTCTTCTGATACATCAGATGCTTGGAACTAGGATATCAGATACCCTTACACTGAGACCAGATTGTCTGACGAGAGAAAATGGCCAAGATATGATTGAAATATATCAAGTTAAAACTAAAAGATATAAAAAACCGATCAGTAAAGAACTTGCAAAACTGTTACAGAGTTCTATTGAATATACACAGGAAAAGTTCGGTGATACAGAATACATATTTGTTAATGAAAAAGAACCTGACCGCCCGATGCAGTATATGGCTATAAAAACAAAAGTCATGTCCATGATACAGGAAAAGCAGTTGAAAGATGATCATGGCGAATTATTCGGGTTTGGAACGCACATGTTCCGGCACTACTATGGCGTCAAACTTACAGAAATGCATCTGGATGACTGGACGATAGCGAGACTATTGGGGCATAAAAGACTGAATAATGTACAGCATTACCGGAAAATGAGCAATCAAAGAATGGCAGACGAAACCAGAGAAGTAAGACAGAGGATGAGTGACATCATATATATGAGTCTGGCAAGATGGGGTGAAGAATATGAGCAAATACGACAAGATGATTGAGGAAAATCAGAGAAAAAGTAAAGAGAAAATTGAACTGGCATTGCAAGCAATACAAGATATGCTGGCAAATAAAGAACGTATCAGCGTTCCAAAGCTGATGAAGAAAACTGGATTGTCGAGAGGATTCTTTTATAAAAATCCAACCGTCCGGGATACATTGAACCAAGCAGTAGAGCAACAGGCCGGAATGATAGATCCAAGAAGAGAAATTCTGAACATGGCGATGGAAAAACAGATTGAACTGTTGAACCAGAAGGTGGCAGCTCTGAGCAGAGAAAATAAGGAACTGAAGAGAAAGAACGAAAAGTTACAGAAGGCATTACGGAAACAGGATTTGAATTTTATTAAGAACTTATAACATTGAAAATAATAAGATGGAAGAGATGTGTGCAGACACATCTTTTCATCGTTGAGGATAAAATATATAGAATGAGAATGGGATTGTTTTATGGTATACTAAAAGTGAAATGCTAACTTTGATATGAGGTATAAAACAATATGACAGAAATACAAATTAAAAATTTAATTAAAGAATATGAAAAAGAATATATTGAGTTTATGGAAATTGAGAAATTACCACAGTATAAGATAGATTTTTTTGAAATTAATGTTGAGGAAAGCGATGCAGCAGGATTCGCTTCAGCCGCCCAAGCTTACTATAATACGAAAACAGATGAACATATATTAAGGATATGCAAAAGTTCGGAAATACCAAGGTATATTGTGTTTCATGAATTTACGCATATTTTAGATACGGAAATGTATGCAAAGCAAGATTCTTGGAAATATATGGCTTTGTCTGGTTATACAGAATATCATGCAGCACAAGTTGAATTGATGATAATGTTAGGAGCAGATAGTATACAAACTCAAGATTTTTCATTTACAGTTGATGTTGAAATAGGTAATAGTACAGTTAGGAATTACCTAAACTCAAGACATCAATTAGTAGTGAATATGATGAATAGAACAGATTTTCCAAGAGATATTGAAGCATTAAAAACAACGGTAGGTGTGCTATATAATTATTTTGGAGTGCGTTCTATATGTAAAATGTATGCGAAAGATTATACTGAAGAAGTGGATAACACAATTATTATTCAGAAACTTTCAAAAGTATTATTTGAAGAGATAAATAGCTTTATGGTTGGATGGTTTAATGAAGCACAAGTAGAGCTGAGCTTTGTGTCATATATGAAAATAATGTGGCCTATGCTTCAAAGCTATTTTGGAAAAGAATGAAAGATAGTAACAGTAAACACAGTTTTGTATACAGTTAAACCCAGTAAAATCAACGCATGAGGGGAACTGGCTACATTTTACTGCTTGATCTGGTGCGGGAAGGTGAAATCCGGGTACTGATAGGATCTACCGAAAAATGCGGCACCGGAGTCAATGTACAGGACCATGTCATTGCCCTGCACCATATCGATTGCCCATGGGTCCCGGCCCACATCGAACAGCGGGAAGGGCGCGGGATACGGCAGGGGAACGAAAATACCAGCGTCCGCATTTACCGATATGTGACACAGGATACCTTTGATGCGTTTTTATGGTCTGTGCTGGAAAATAAGCAGCGTTTCATCTCCCAGGTGATGCATGCCGGAACGACAGCACGTACCTGTGATGACATAGATGAGATGGTGCTAAATTTTGCGGAGCTGAAAGCGATCGCCACAGGTAACCCGTTGATCAAGGAGAAGATGGCGTTAGACAGTGAGGTGCAAAAGCTCCAACTGTTAAAGGCACATTATGACTCCCAAAAGTACGCCCTGCAGGATGCCTATCTGGAAGAATATCCGGCACGCATCCGAAAAGAGACGGAAAAACTCTCCCGGCTGCAGGAGGATCAGAAAACCATTGCTAAGGAAACAAAAGATATGTTTTGCATGGAAGTGGAAGGTATCGCCTATCTGGAACATGCGGAAGCTGCACAGGCGGTGGAAGATCTGCTCTTACGTGCGCCAAAGGGTGTGAAAGTGGAATTGGGACGGTACAGAGGCTTTAATATCTTATATCAGCAGGACATCTTTGGTCGGAACTTAGGTATCTGTGGTCGGAACACATACTGGATTGATGCGTCCCTGTCCGGAAGCGGCTGTATCCGGCGTCTGGATAATTTTTACGCGTCATGGGACAAGATGGAGCAGAAGATCAAAGGAAAGATAGAGGAATACCGATATGCGCTGAAAACAGCAAAAGAGGAATATGAAAAGCCGTTTGAGCGGGAAGCGGAACTGATCGAAAAGAGCCAGCGGCTCTCACAGATCAATGCGTCCCCAGAACTTGACCGGGAGGATGACAGCGGGGAAGCAGTCGCATAAAGCGGCAGTAGGAAATAAAGGAGATAGAAAAACATGACAGTAAAAGAAAAACTGAAACAGGAAGAAGAGAAATTGTTGGAAAGCGTTAACAATTCGTATCGGGACATGATGAGGGCACAGTTTGACTGCATCTTTGAGGAGCTGGAGGAACGGTGCGAGAAAAGTCCGGAATATGCAGCGCGGGTGTTACTGTCCCATAAGAGCTTTGCGCGTTGCATGAAGTATGCCATGAAAAAGATCATGGAGATCCGCACGCCGACGGAGAAGGAAAAGGAGCTTGCCCGGAAGCAGGAAGCCCCGATCGTGACACCGGTTTCTTCCGATGTGTTGTTCGAGTGGATCGATGAGTATTATGAGCTTGACGATAAGGAAGCGTATGAGAAAGAAATGCAGAAGCAGGAAGCGGCACAGACTTCTAAAAAGAAGAAACGGACGGTCAAAAAGCCGGCAAAACCATTGCTGGATGGTCTGCTTGGAAAAGAAGGCGGCGATGCGCCAGACCTGAAGCCATCCAAAGTAAAAAAGAGCAGACGCAAGGAGCTGGACGGTCAGTTATCGCTGTTTCAGATATAAGAAAAAATGAGAAATGTGGCAGCACCTGTTTTGTATGGCAAGGCGGAGGTGTCCTGGACGGGGATCTTTTCCCTGTCTGCTGTTACAAAAAAGAAAATGGAGACAGGCAGCAAGAAGGCTGTCTGGGAAAGGGGATATATGAAGATCGCATATAAGGCATTCCGACCGGACCTGTCCTGTCAGGCAGGCGGCAGTACATACCAATACCAGTTACAGAAGTGGAATGAGATCAAGGAGGCAAAATGCAGGGAGACAGGTTTTCACTGCGCGGAAGATCCGCTGGACTGCTTAAGCTACTACCCGGTATGGGAACAGGCGGTATATTACATGGTGGCGGCAGATGGAGACATTGACGAGGATGCCTGTGATTCCAAGATTGCATGCACAAGGCTCCGGTTGCTAAAAAAGATGACAAAAGAGGCGTACATCTATGTGGCACTGGTCTATATGGTACACATCCTACACGTAACTGGAATGCCAATGTAAAGAGAGAACGTGCAGTTGCAGACCGCAACCAGATGGCAGTCAGCCGGGGAAAAAATCCGACAGCCAAGGGTGGTCTGGGTGCAGTATTAGGGCTTGCCAGGGAAGCACCGGATGGATGTGGGATCACAGAGATCGCGGTGTGTGTGGTAGACGGGAAACGATATCTTGTCTATTATGACGTGAACGGAAATGAAGTGCTTATATAAGGAGGAAAAGGAAAATATGAAACGACAAGTGATAAAAGGCTATCCATGGCCGGAAGAAAAACATAGTATCGCAATAAGGAAAGCAGTGATCGACGATGGGATGTATCTCATCGTCGATTTTGTATCTGACAAACCACAGCTTCGGGTCTGCATCGGTAAGAAGGAATATGCCAATTATTATCCGGAAGGAACTTCGGTTACCGTTCAGGGGAAGAAACATGAGACATACGTGGTTTTGCCGGACAGTTGGGACCAAAAGCAGATCGCAAAAGTGATCGAGTCAGACTTACTGGTAAAGCAGGCAGTTTCCTATGATGATGGCAGAACCGGGGTAGAAAAGGAAAATCTGTGCGGATGGATCGGGTTAAAAGAACACGATTGTCAACAGAAACTGACGGAACGCAAACACGAGATCCGAAGAGGCCGGATTCAGGAGTTTCAGGCACTGGTGCCGGAGATCCCATCCGGATTTTTCAGATGGGCGAGAAAACAGTGTGAGGAACATCTGTTTATTTATGAGCCGTTCCGACGGCGAAAACAGACGACTGGGATCTGCTCCAACTGCGGGCAGGAGTCCGTAGTGGAAAACATACAGCAACACCAGACGTATATCTGCCCAAAGTGTAACGCAAAGACCAGGACACGCCGCATGGATTATAAACATAAAAATCCGCGTCCGGTTCAGTATAAAGAACGGGAAGTGATCCTATTCCAGCGTGTGGAAGGCGGTTATGTGGAACGGCATTTCATAAGCTGGATGAAACTGGCGGTTGCCAAGGAAAAGTATGGATGTGAGGAAAGTGCAAGAATCTTTCTCCGGCATGGGAAGGAGAGGACTTTCTATGCGAAATATAGTTATCTCACCAGAGAGGTATTCTGGGACGATGCCAATTTTGGTTATTTTGACCCAGGTGGGATGATACGGATCGAAAATGGTCCCATCTATCCCTACACGTTTCGCAAAAGCCTTACCAAAGGTACAAAATACCAATACTCGGCACTGGAACAGTTACAGAAAGAACCGGGATTTTCCCCGATCGAATATCTGCAGCGCTATGAAAAATATCCGGTATTGGAGCAGATGGTCAAATCCGGACTTAGGAAACTTGCGTTACAGATGGATCTGTCAAAGCTGAATCTGAAAGCAAAAAAACCATGGGAGTTATTTGGACTTACGAAGGATGCCTTTCACAGATTACGTCAGATCAATGGGGGAAAAGAGGAGATACTGTGGTTTCAGTATATGGAGCAACAGCATCTTACACTTCCCAATGCGGTTATCTGTGGAATGGCAAAAGAAGGCATTGAGCCTGCAAATATTTCCGGTGTGCCGTTATCTCCGACGGTCATCTATAATTACCTGAAACGGCAGGCGACTGGATGCAAGGGCAGACGGCACATGCGGGAACTGCTTGGCACTTGGGAAGATTACCTTTCCATGGCGGCATATCTGAAGATGCCGATGGATCAGGATATGGTCTTACGTCCCCGCGACCTGCTTTTGGCGCACCGCGAAGTGCTCTCCCAGTGTGGAGGAAAGGAGAAAGGGCTCCGGGTTGTAGAGATCGCTAATAAATTTCCACGTGTGGAAACGGTACTGGCATCCATCAAAGAAAAATATGAGTATGTTGGAAAGACATTTTCGATTGTGGTTCCGGAAAAGATTGAGCAGATCATAGAGGAAGGACAGGCATTGAAACATTGTCTTGACCGTTCAGACCGCTATTTTGAGCGGATCGCAAACCAGGAGTCCTATATTGTGTTCCTGCGTCGGACAAAAGCAATGGAGCAACCCTATTATACGCTGGAGATCGAACCGGATGGCACGACACGCCAGAAGCGGACGGTGGGAGATAACCAGAATAATGATTATCACCGGGCAGAGAAGTTTTTGAAAAAGTGGCAGGCGGCGATCAGACCAAGGCTTTCACAGGAGGATTTTGAGCGTCAGGAGATCAGCCGCCAGTTGAGGATGTATGAACTGGAGTCCCTGCGTAACGACAAGGTCACCGTCCATGGCGGAATCCATGCAGGGGAACTGCTGGCGGATATTTTAGAAGCTGACCTGATGGAAGCATAAAGATTTACAAAGGCATATTTCGTTAATATAGATATCACCAAGAAAAATATGAGGAAATATAGATGAAAAAAACAGAAAAAAGATTAATAACCTTGTCAGATGGAACTGGCATGGGTGGAGAATTATTAGTATTTAGAACAGATGCTCCGGCAGAAGTGTTGTCAGAGTTGGAAAAAATATCCTGCGAGATTTTTATCAACGGAGCTGATTATGAGGACGTTCCTATATGGGCAGATATTTTAGAAGAGAAGGGGTATGAATTTACATCTATTGATTCATGTACCCATGTAACTCCTTATGGCACATCAAGTGATTGGCTAGAGGAAACTTTTGGAGAAATCAATGAAAAATATGTCATTGAGGACCAACCCGACCTATTTTTAGGAGCTGACCTGATGGAAGTATAGAAAGTTTTCAAAATAAATTGATTGATTTGAAACAATAGTATATGCTAGTAGATAGGTAAAAGGAGATGGAAGCGCATCTGCAAAAGGATGTGTGCAGGAGGCAGAGAAAGTGTATCTGAAAAAGATTTCTTTAGAGAATTTTAGATGTTTTGAAAACGTCGAGGCTGACTTACAAAAGAAACTGACATTAGTTGTTGGTGCGAACGGTGCCGGAAAAACATCTCTGTTGGAAAGCATTGCTATTGCAATGAGCACCATGTTTACGGCTTTTGATGGAGCAAAAGCCATGAACATCACGAAGGAAAGTGCTCATCTGAAGGCATATAAGATTGGAAGTACCGATAACGTGCAGCCACAGTATCCGGTTCGGATAGGTGCATGGGCACAGTTGGATGAAAGACCGGAGATTTACTGGGAGAGAACGCTAAATACTGCAAAAGGGAAAACCACGATAAAAGATGCCAAACAGATCCTGGAAGTTGCATCAGATTACCAGAAACGGCTCCAGGAAGGGGATACCTCATTACTGTTGCCGATCATTGCTTACTATGGTACAGGCAGACAATGGGATTATCATCGTGAAAAGCAGGCGGACATTTCTGAAAAAAATACAAGAACGAACGGTTACATTGATTGTATGAGCGGAACGGCAAATATCAAATTGATGATGAACTGGTTCTTAATAATGACAGTGCAAAAATACCAGAATCAGGAAAATGGGTATGGACCTGTACCGGAGCTGGAAGCAGTTTTCTCCGCAATGGAGCAATGCTATAACCGGATCACCGGTTCCAACGATGCAAAGATTCAGTACAATATAGGAACCAAGGAAATTGATGTTGCTTATACGGATGCACAGGGAATGCGCATGCGTATCCCACTAAACCAGTTGAGTGATGGCTATAAAAGCACGATCAGTCTGATAGCGGATATTGCATATCGTATGGCAGTATTGAACCCTCAGTGCCTGGGCGAAGTCTGCAAAAAAACGGATGGAATCATTTTGATTGATGAGGTGGATCTTCATCTTCATCCGGCATGGCAGAAACAGCTCTTACATGACCTGACGGAAATTTTCCCAAATGTTCAGTTTGTTGTCAGTACAAATGCTCCGGAAGTGATCAATTCAGTAGCAAGGGAGCAGGTGGTTGTCCTGGAAAACTATCAGGCATTACCGGCACCTGCAGAGACCTATGGAAAAGATGCGAATAGTATTTTGCGTGCGATTATGCGTGTAAAAGAGCGTCCAGATGACATTATGGAGAAATTTGAGCAGTTCTATCATGCAATCGATGCACAAGAGTATACACTGGCAAATGAGATCCTTGGAAACCTGGATGAAATCCTTGGGGATGATCCTGATCTTACAGCGATGCATATACAACTGGATTTAGAGCAGATGTAAACATTGTATAGAAAAGTGTTTTGAAATATTCAGATAATTGGTTGGAAAAACATAATTAGGTAGCAAACGTATCAGGCAGGCTTTGATTTAGAGAGATTCTGAATCAGAGCCTGTTTTTGTTTATTTGAATATGTAAAATGAGTATAATGTAATTTGGCAGAAGGGATCAAAATATGTTATGTTGAATATAAGAAAAAGTTGTTAGGATAGGCTTATGACAAAGTTATATAAATATTTGATTTCCAATTATAAACCGAATGAACCTATCTTTGTTTCTGATCTTCAGATTTCGATATCAGATGCCAATCTCCAGCAGATGTTTAATTTACTATGTGATTCGGGAAAGATTAAGAGATTTGATACTGGTATTTATTATCTCCCGAAAGAAAGTCGGCTGACGGGAGGTGTCCCGCTTGGGGCTGATACCGTCGCAAGATATAAATACGTTTCCAGAAACGGAAGGATTGACGGTTATTATTCTGGTTATACGTTCGCAAATCAGCTTGGAGTTATTACACAGGTGCCATATACATTAGAAATCGTATCAAATAATGCAAGTGCGAAAGTGCAAGAGGTGAACTTGCAGGGAAGAAAAGTGATTCTTCGTAAAGCAAAAATCCCTGTTACTAAGGAAAATTATAAAATATTACAGTTCTTGGATTTTCTCAAAGACGTAGAGTTGTATATGGATAAAAATAATGAAGTGTATATTGATCGTATAAAACGGTATATTGTGGATGAGCAAATTTGTAAAATGGATGTGGACCTTTATATCAGGCAATATCCAGACAGGACATACCGTTCAATTTATGAAATGGGTTTATATGAGTTTTTTGTATAGTGATAAAGGACTAGCAAAAATGATTGTGTTATGGTGTTACAGTAAATAAAGAAAGTGTGGAAAATATGAATATATTTGTAGATGCCGATGCCTGCCCGGTTGTAGGAATCGTTGAGAAAATAGCTGAAAAATATGATGTGCCAGTTACTTTGCTTTGTGATACGAACCATGTGCTTGCATCTGAATATAGTGAAGTGATCGTGGTTGGCGCGGGAGCAGATGCAGTAGACTATAAACTGATCAGTCTGTGCCATAGAGGGGATATTGTAGTATCACAGGATTATGGTGTGGCAGCAATGGCTCTTGGAAAAGGAGCATATGCGATCCACCAGTCCGGGAAGTGGTATACGGATGAAAATATCGATCAGATGCTGATGGAACGGCATATAAATAAAAAAGCCAGACGAAGCTCCAGCAAAAATCACATCAAAGGTCCGAAAAAGCGGACAGGTGAGGATGATGAGCATTTTGCACAGGCATTTGAAAAAATGGTACAGATGGCTCAACAGGCTGTGGATATGAGCTAAATGGAATGGCAGATGGTGATTGATCCCAGAAAGGAGAGGATGGCGCATGGAAAATTATGAGCGTGAATGTGCGGAAAAAGAACTTTTGCTAAAATTACAGGAAGCGGAAGATGCAGTAAAGGACGACAAAGGCTGGCTGGATCTGAATGAACTGAAACTGCTTATGGGACAACAGGGATCATTATAATTTCTAAAAATTCTGGATAGGAAAAATTGAATCATGTAGTATAACAAACGGGACGGCTTCGGCTGTCTCTTTTTGTTTCCGTATTATTAGACGTGACATATACAACAGGTTATGGCTGATTAGATAGAAAAGATTGCATGAAAAAAGGAACCTGCATACAAACAGATTCCTTACATGAGGGAAAATCCCTGTCGAAGAATGGAAGTCCAGTTACTTTTCTGATAAAGAA
>ENA-OROU01002374-OROU01002374.1-human-gut-metagenome-genome-assembly--contig:-NODE-2374-length-13739-cov-13.591932_pt1 | contig 13739 bp, 8 predicted proteins | sample MGYA00242131_ERZ509054 | MGnify/ENA primary metagenome ERZ509054 (study PRJEB26280, sample SAMEA2338749) | human gut metagenome | biome: human gut; feature: human-associated habitat; material: faeces... | reverse complement strand
CTGCTGAAAAGTACGCTGACAACGAGACCATCACCGCTCTGGCAAAGACCGTCTCTGAGCAGTGGGCAGAGTACCAGAAGAACCCCACCGGCTACTTCGACTCTGTTGAGCTGATGGAGCTGGACACCATGATCGGCGGCAAGGGCATCAACGACCCTGCTCTGGTGGAGACCCTGTGCTCCAACTCTGCTGATGCCATCGACTGGCTGGACGAGCACGGCATCACCCTGCACAGCGTTTCCAGCTTTGGCGGTGCATCCGTCAAGCGCATCCATCGCCCTGTGGACGCAGAGGGCAAGACCGTTTCTGTCGGTTCCTACATGATCCCCCTGCTGGAGGAGAACTGTGAGAAGGCTGGCGTTCAGATCCTGCTGAACACCACCGCCAACGAGATCCTGACCGATGCGAGCGGCGCTGCTGTGGGCATCAAGGCCACCGGTTCTACCGGCGAGACCGTCACTGTGAACGCCAAGGCTGTGGTGCTGACCACCGGCGGCTTCGGCGCAAATCTGGACATGGTTGTCGAGTACAAGCCTGAGCTGAAGGGCTTCATGACCACCAACGCTGCCGGCGCTCAGGGTCAGGGCATTGAGATGGCCACCGCCATCGGCGCTGGCACCGTGGATATGGACCAGATCCAGATCCACCCCACCGTTGAGGCCAACACCGCTGCCCTGATCACCGAGGGTCTGCGCGGCGACGGCGCTGTGCTGATCAACGCCGAGGGCAAGCGCTTCATCGACGAAGTGGGCACCCGTGACGTGGTCTCTGCTGCTGAGATCGCTCAGACCGGCAGCTACAGCTGGCTGGTGGTCGATCAGGCTATGGTCGATGCTTCCAGCGTCATTCAGGGCTACATCAAGAAGGGCTTCACCGTGACCGGCGAGACCTACGAGGAGCTGGGCAAGGCAATGGGCGTTGATGAGGCTGCTTTTGCCGAGACCATGAAGACTTGGAACGGCTATGTTGAGGCCAAGAATGACCCCGACTTTGGCCGCACCAGCTTTGCAAACCCGCTGGATACTGCTCCGTACTATGCAATCAAGGTCACTGCTGGTGTGCACCACACCATGGGCGGCCTGACCATCAACACCAACACCGAAGTCCTCAAGGAGGACGGCACTGTGATCCCCGGCCTGTTTGCAGCAGGTGAGGTCACTGGCGGTGTGCACGGTGCAAACCGTCTGGGCGGCAACGCTGTTGCAGACTTCACCGTGTTTGGCCGCATTGCAGGTAAGGCTGCCAGCGACTACGCTGCATGAGTACCCGCAAAGCACCTGAAAACGCTTCCGGCTCCAAAGGCCTGAAGCCATGGATGAAGAACCTGATCTTTGCTGCAGGGATCCTTGTGCTGGCAGCAGCGCTGTATTTCGGCGTGCGCGCAGCACACAGCAGCAAGGGCAGCGGCCTGCAGGCCACCGTCGATTTTGGCGATGGCATCACCGAGACTCTGCCGCTGGATACAGACCACGATTACCTGTATGATGTGGGCAATTATGTCGTGCATCTGCAGGTAAAGGATGGTGCCATCGCGTTTTTGGACAGTCAGTGCCCGGACCATGTGTGCGAGCAATTCGGCTGGCTGGACAAGGACGGCGCATGGGCTGCATGCGTCCCTGCCGGGGTGTATGTGGTAGTGGAAACTACAGCTGAATAAAGATCGTGCTTCAAAAAAGAGGCAGTACCCTGCAAGAGCGGGGCACTGTCTCTTTTGTTTTGTCTGGAAGGCAAAAGAGGGCACGGTGTGAAAGTTGGGTAAAACTTTGACACAAATGCGTCAAAACAAAATTTAGACGCTTGTGTAATAGACGAAAATGCGATAAACTAACAATAAACTCTTTATCGCGCGCTTTTGCAAAGCCTGCGCCCGATACCGAAACCAGGGCATGCCCTGAAAGATACAGGAGGAAACAGCAAGCATGATCTTTAAAAAGAAGCAGGATGCTGCGGTACAGCAGACGGCTGCGGGTGAGGCAAAGCCCGCAGCGAAGGGCGGCAAAGCAGCAGCCTTTTTCCGCAAGAACTGGAAATGGATGGTGCCGGTGGTGTGCGTGGCCGTGCTGGGCGGATGGTTCATCCTGCGCCCGGACAAGGCACAGAACGCCAATAAGGACATCAACTATGTGCAGGTCTCGCCGTCCAAGCGGGATGTGTCCAACACCCTCAGCGGAACCGGCACTCTGAACCCTGCCAATACATATAATGTTAAGTCGCTGGTAGCGGGCAAGGTGTTGACCAGCAGCTTTGAGGAAGGGGACATCGTGGAGGAAGGCACCGTGCTGTACACGGTGGACTCCTCCGATGCCACCACCAAGGCGGAGCAGGCGTCCATTGCTCTGCAGCAGGCACAGCGCAGCTACGACAAGACGGCAGACCGCCAGTATGTCCGCGCCGAGGTGGCAGGTGTTGTGAGTGCCCTCAAGGTGGCCAAGGGCGACGAAGTGACCAGCGGTCAGGAAGTGGCGGTCATCCGTGACAGCTCCAAAATGGTGCTGCGGCTGGAGTTCCCGGCAGCAGATGCCGCCACCTTCTCGGTGGGCCAGAGCGCAGAGGTGACGCTGGACGGCACCTTTGAAATGCTGACCGGCACCGTGACCGCTGTGACCGGCACCGATGCCCTGAGCACCGGCAACCTGCTCACCCGCACCGTGACCATTGCTGTGCGCAATGCAGGCGGCCTGACCACTGCGCAGGCAGCAACGGCAACCATCAATGGCGTGAACTGCATTGCCGCCAAGTGCTTTGAGTATCAGGCGGAGCGCACCCTGACTGCCCTTGCCGCCGGTACCGTGACGGCCATCAATGTGCCGGAAGGCGGAGCCGTGAACAAGGACGATATCGTGCTGCAGATCAGCGGCGAGGACCTGACCGAGGCTATCCAGTCTGCCGCCGAGAGCCTGCGCAGCGCCGAGCTGAACATGGACAATCTGCAGGAGGCCATGAACAACTACACCATCACCTCGCCCATCAGCGGTACCATTATTGAAAAGAATGCCAAGGCCGGGGACGCGCTGTCCGCCGGCTCGGACCTGTGCACTATCTTTGACCTGAGCTATCTGGAGATGACCCTGAACGTGGACGAGCTGCAGGTCAGCAGCCTGTCGGTGGGTCAGAGCGTGCAGGTCACGGCGGATGCCGTGCCGGACAAGACCTATACCGGCGTTGTGACCCGTGTTTCCATGAAGGGTACCTCCAACGGCGGCACCACCACCTACCCGGTCAAGGTGCGCATTGATGAGACCGATGGCCTGCGCCCGGGCATGAACGCCAATGCTGAGATCGTGGTGGCACAGGCAAAGAATACCCTTACCGTGCCCAACGCTGCCATCGTGCGTGGCGGCTATGTGCTGGTCACGCAGGACTCCCCCAGCGCAGTCAACGCAGACCCGGGCATGATCGCGCCGGACGGCTATGTGTATGTGCCGGTCAAGACCGGCGTCAGCGATGACAACTACACCCAGATCGTCAGCGGGCTGACCGGCAATGACACGGTGGCTTACGACTCTGCCGCAGCAAGTACCGATACGTACTATGACGACGGCGGCTATTACGAGGCGGATGCAGAGGGCACCGAGGGCGAGGAAGGCGCCGATGCTGCGAACAGCATGGTCGATGAAGAAGAACCGGAAAACGGGACCGTACCGGCGGAAGAGCCTGTGGAAGCCGAGGAAAAGCAGGGCTCCGCAGAGGATGCCGTGAATCCGTCTCAGGCAGACGGCGTGGTCTATCTGGGCTGACACAGGAGGAATGCATGAGCGCTCTGATCGAGTTTGATGAGGTGTGCAAGTATTACCAGATGGGTGACACCACGGTAAAGGCTGCAGACCACATCACCATGAAAATCGAAAAAGGCGAGTTCGTGGCCATCGTGGGCCAGTCCGGCTCCGGCAAATCCACCTGCATGAACATCATCGGATGTCTGGATGTGCCCACCCACGGAACCTACCGCCTGAACGGAAAAGACGTTGGCAGGATGAGCCGCAATGAGCTGGCATCCGTCCGCAACGAGATGCTGGGTTTCATCTTCCAGCAGTACAACCTTTTGCCAAGGCTCAACCTGATGGAGAACGTGGAGGTGCCGCTGGTGTATGCGGGCATCGGCCGCGCCGAGCGCCACGCCCGGGCCAAAGAGGTGCTGGAGCAGGTGGGTCTGGGCGATAAGCTCAGGAACCGCCCCAACCAGCTTTCCGGTGGCCAGCAGCAACGTGTTTCCATCGCTCGGGCACTGGTGCGGAACCCGGCGGTCATTCTGGCCGACGAGCCTACCGGCGCACTGGACAGCCACACCGGCCGCGAAGTGCTGGGAATGCTGCAGCAGATGCACGATGAGGGCCACACCGTGGTGCTCATCACCCACGATAATTCCATTGCGGTGCAGGCAGACCGCATCATCCGTCTGGAGGACGGGCGGGTGGTCTACGATGGCGATGCCCATGCACCGGAAGCCGTGGTGCAGCCCACGCTGCTGCCGGAAACGCCGGATGAGGAGGAGAAAGCATGATTATTGAAACCTTCCGTCAGGCCATCCAGAATGTGTGGAGCAACAAACTGCGCACCTTCCTTACCATGCTGGGCATCATCATCGGCGTTATGGCAGTCATCGTCATCGTGGGCTTGGGCAACGGCATGACCAAAAGCATGCGCGACAGCTTTTCGGCACTGGGTACCAACACCCTTTCGGTGCAGGTGTGGGGCAACGGCTCCCGCACCGTTTCGGTGGAGGAAATGTACAAGCTGCCCACGGAGTACCCGGAGCTGATCCAGTCCATTTCGCCGCAGATCGATTTCAGCGGCAGCGGCACGCTGAAGATCGGCACTACCAGCTACCGCTGGTCCAACATCAGCGGTGTGGACGAGAACTATTCCGCCATGAAAAATTACCAGATCGCGCAGGGACGCGGCCTGCAGTACATGGATATGAAGGATAACAAGCATGTGTGTGTCATCGGCGATTACCTCAACCGTGTGGCCTTTGGCGGCAACGGCCTTGGCCAGACGCTCAAGATCGGTGCCAACAAGTTCCGCATCGTGGGCGTGCTGGCGGCCAAAGTCAGCGATCCGGACATGCAGCAGGGCAGCGATGACGATTGCGTTTACCTGCCCTATACCACGGCCATGCGTCTTTCCAGCCAGAGCACGGTGAACAACTATGCCGCGGTCATGGAGGATGAGGGCCGCGCCAACGAAGCAAAGTCTGCGGTGGAAAGCGAACTGCAGCGCCTGCTTGGCTCGGATAACGGCTACTATGTCTATAGCGCCAGCGAGTGGCTGGAGGAAATGAACAACATGATCAACATGGTCATTGTGATCCTGACCGGCATTGCCAGCATTTCGCTGCTGGTGGGCGGCATTGGCATCATGAACATCATGCTGGTGTCGGTGACTGAGCGCACCCGCGAGATCGGCATTCGCAAGGCACTGGGTGCCAAGGAACACACCATTCTGTCGCAGTTCGTGGTGGAAGCAGCCACCACCTCGGCCCTCGGCGGCGCACTGGGCATTGCACTGGGCTACATCGTATCCATGGGAGCAAACAAGGTGCTGCCCATGTTCACCAGCGGCACAACGGTCACGGTCAGCCCGTCCTTCAATTCCATCGCAGTGGCCTTTGGCATCTCGGTGGGGATTGGCGTGCTGTTCGGCTACCTGCCCGCAAAGCGCGCAGCGCGGCTCAACCCCATTGAAGCATTGCGCTATGACTGAACTCTTCTCAGCCGGCGTTGCGCCGGACTGCAAAACACCAAGGAAGGGGAATATACCTATGAAAAAACGTCTTTTCGCATGTCTGCTTGCAGCATGCCTGGCTGTATCCGTGCTGGTGCTTCCGGCATCGGCGGCCAGCCTGAACAACTCGGCCATTCAGACGGCCATCACTCTGGGCGCTATGGATACCAGCCAGACCGGCAGTCTGGATGCTGCCGTCACCCGCGGTGCATTTGCCAAGATGCTGGTCTCCTTTTCGGCCTACCGCGAAAGCGCCAGCCAGCAGGGCAATCTGGGCACACTGTATAAGGATGTGCCCGGCAGCTCTCAGTGGGCACCCTATGTGCGCATTGCGGTGCAGCAGGGCTGGATGAACGGCTATACTGATGGTACATTCCGCCCGGATAATACGGTCACGCTGGAAGAAGCCTGCACCGCAGCGCTCAAGCTGCTGGGCTATAAAATGACCGACCTCAACGGCGTGTTCCCGACTGCACAGCTGAACAAGGCGCAGGAACTGGGCCTGCGTAACCAGCTGAACCGCAGCCAGAGCGAGGCCATGAACTATGAGGACTGCGCTTTGCTGTTGTATAACACCCTCACGGCAAACACCGCCTCTGGCAGCGCCTATGGTACCAGCCTGGGCTTTACGGTTTCGAACGGTCAGGTGGACACCTCCACGGTAATGCTCAAGAGCCTGAAGGGACCCTTTGTGGCAGCGGAAGGCACCCAGCTGCCTTTTACGCCGGTGAGCATCTACCGCAACGATAAGGTCTCGGCTTCTGCAGAACTGAACCGTTACGATGTGTATTATTACAGCGAAAGTCTGCAGACTGTATGGATCTACACCCGCAAAGCAGCAGGCCGCATCACTGCGGTTTCGCCCAGCGCCAGCGCACCCACGGCCGTTACCGTGGCGGGCACCAGCTATCAGCTGGGCAGCACAGCAGTGGCTTCCAAGGTGTCCAGCCTGAACGGCGGCGGCGTGGGCGAAGTGGTCACTCTGCTGCTGGGCATGAACAATGAGGCGGCGGATGTTATTACCGGCGCAGAGGCCGACGAGGTGTTCTACGGCGTGGTGCAGGGCGCAGCCCGCAGCCTTGTGGAAGATAACGGCGCGGATGTGCTGCAGCGCGTGGCTGTCATGTGCACCGATGGTGTTCAGCGCACTGTGAATGTGGACAAAAGCCTGAACTACCCCAAGGGCTGGCTGGTAGAGATCCGCGTAACGCCGGAAGGCGAGTCCGTGAGCGGCATCGAGAACAAGGTCGTTACCGGCAAGGTCAATGCAGATGCAACGGCACTGGGCAGCTATGCCCTTGCCGACGATGTGCAGATTCTGGATACAACTGCGGAGGGTGTGGCTGGGACGGTTCGTCCCAGCCGCCTAGCGGGGACAGACCTGAATCTTCTGAATGTCCGCTACTATACGCTGAATGAGAAGGGCGAGATCGACCGCCTGATCCTGAATGATGTCACCGGCGACCTGTGGACCTACGGCGTGCTGGATGATATCAAGAATGTGGCAGTCAACTACTCGGAACTGCAGACGCTGGCCAAAATCATTTCCACCGGCAAGAGCGACAGCACGGATACGCAGGATAAGATCGTGGACGACCTGAAGGATGTTCTGGTGCCCACCACCAGCGAAGTGCTGTGGGGTGTGATCAACGGCGACATCCTCTCCACTCTGTGGCAGAAGATCACAGCCAACACGGATAGCCTGCTCAGCCTTGGTCTGCGGCAGGTGGGCAGCCTTGTAGGCGAACCGTATGCGTCCATCTTCCGCTATATTGGCGGCGGTGCTACCTATGTGTGCTATGTCAATGGTTCGCAGGTAGCTTTCACCACCAACGTCAAATATCCGGTGCTGGTAGGTGGTGTTGCAGCCCGCAGAGAGACGACCGGCAGCGTGCGGACGATGGTCCAGCTCATGCCCATGAAGATCGATCAGGTGGGTGCAGCGTCGGTCATGAGCAACGGCACCCGCTTTGAGATGGCGGACGACGCACAGGTGTATCTGTGGTACAAGGGTCAGTACTACGCCACCAAGCTGACCGAGGTCAACTCGGAGGGCTACTACCTGACCGGCTGGTACGATAACTTTGGCTGTGCTGCGGGCAAGCGCGTGCGTGTGATCGTGGCCGTCAAAAAGGACTGATGGATTATTACAGCGTCCCGCGCCGCATTCTGCGCGGGGCAAGGCAGCTGGTGTATCCGCGCCGCTGCCCGTTTTGTGATCGGGTGCTGGGCAGTGTGCCTGTCTGCCCGGATTGTGCCGCGGAGCTGGAAGAGCTGCGCAGGAAGCCGGGAATGCGGCTGGACGCTTCTCAGCATTATTTAGGGGAACTGACCGGTGCAGCAGCACCGTTCCGGTATGAGGGCTGTGTGCGGCGCGGCATCCTGCATACAAAATACCATGCTGCACCGTGGGCGGCGGTGGAGCTGGGCCTCTGGCTGGCAAAGCTGGCCTTTGGCAGCGAGATGCATATGGCCGGTGCAGAACCGGTGCCGGAGCTTGTGGAAGGCATGTCCCTTGGGTACGACTGCATCGTTCCCGTACCGGCATCCGGCAGAGCGCGCGGCTACAATGTGCCGCAGCTCATGGCGGTGCCGCTGGCCCGCGCACTGGGGATACCGCTGTACCCGAAAGCACTGGGCCGCACTCGTGCAAAGCGGCATCAGGCGGGCCTGCCCTTTGAGCAGCGCCTTGCCAATGTGGCGGGTGCCTTCCGGGTGACGGACACGGAACTTGTGGAGGGCAGAAAGGTGCTTTTGGTAGACGATGTGATCACCACCGGTGCCACGGCAGCAGCCTGCACACAGGCGCTGCTGGCAGCCGGTGCCGAGAGTGTGTTTGCAATTGCACTTGCCACTGTTGAATTTGAAACGTTTCCCGCAAGGGATCAGCCGCTGCAGGAAAACGAGCCGGATTTTTGAAAATTTATTTGCAAAAATCTGGCAGAAAAAGCTTGACAAAACACCCTGAATCAAGTATACTAATTGAGCTGTGAGCGATAACCGCTTGCAGATATCCGGGTGTAGCGCAGTTTTGGTAGCGCGCTTGAATGGGGTTCAAGAGGCCGTGAGTTCGATTCTCGCCACTCGGACCAAACAAAAATAATCCGAACTTGTTTCCGATAGGAGATGGGTTCGGATTATTTGTTTTCTTCGGAAAATTCAATATGGGTGTCCGTGGAAAATGAAATCTGAAATCATAGATTGACCGACATAAGCTACGACATGATTTCAGGAGGACATGAACATGAAGTACGATGCAAGAGCCTGCCATTTCAACATGGACACCGGCTGCGTGGAGTTGCTGCTCCGGGATGGAAGAAAAATTTCCATCGACTGCACCGGGGTCGAGGATGCGCTGGACGTGACCATGGCGCAGAGGTCGGAGTTGGACTACCTCATCTACAATGACCCGCTGGGCTATGCGGATTTGATTCTGAATGCTGATCTGGAGGGGTATTTGAAGGATGTGGCCGGAAGACATAAGTTGGAAGATTAAGGATGAAACAAAGCTAGCGTCGCGGAACATCTGATGGAGATAACTTGTATGGCAACGCGACAGATTCCAATCAGCAAGTTGATTATCTCAAAGTGGCATGATATACTAAAATATACAGACGATTGTACGAAAATGTGACAAAAATTTGCAAGGAGGAAATATGGCAAAAAATGATTTGGTTCTACTTGATAGCATTATAGATGAGTATATACAGAATAAAAGGCCGTCTGAAAATTGCGGTGAAGTGTTTGAATTTTTTGCAACGGAACAGATTTTGAAGAATTATGCTTTTTCAGAGCAGCAAATACTTAGCGGGTCTGTTGATGGGCGCAACGATGGCGGCATTGACGAATTTTTTGTACTAGTTAATGGACACCTTGCTGAAGGTATACCTGAAGAATTTTGGCCAAAGTCAAATTCGGAATTGGAAGTTTACATAATTACTTGTAAGCATGATGATTCCTTTAAACAAGCACCAATAACAACGATGATTCCAAGTTTACTCCAGCTGTTTGATTTTTCAATTGCTACATCGGAGTTAGAAGGGAAATATAACGCAGATGTCCTTAAAAAAAGAAATCTGTTGATAGCGACATATAAACGTTTGGCAACAACATTAACAAAATTTAATATAAACTTGATTTATGCATGTCGTGGCGATGAGAGCATTGAGAGTAATATTCAAGAAAAAGCTGACCAAGCTGAACAAATTTGTCAGGAATCTTTTAGTGAGTGCACTGCGAAGTTTGAGTTCTGGGGAAATCACCGCTTTTTGACAAGATATAGAGAAAACAGTAGGACTACACTAGACCTTAGATATGAAAGCTGTATAAATCAGAATGGCCAGTACGTGGTTTTGGCAAAACTAATAGATTATTATGATTTTATAATAGATTCAGATGAAAACCTCAATCGTAGAATCTTCGATTCAAATGTGAGAGATTATTTGGGATTGAATCCAGTTAATGCAGATATTATGAAATCTCTTGCTGATTCCGACAATCCAGAATTTTGGTGGTTTAATAACGGTATTACAATAATTGGAACGCAAGCACATATTGTTGGAAATGCTATTTCGATTGAAAATGCCCAAATTGTCAACGGACTACAAACATCCGAATCTATATTCAACCATTTTAGCGATGTGGGGCAGAAAGATGACAAAAGGTCTGTACTGATTAAGATTATCATAACAAATGACCTTAATGTTAGAAACGCGATAATCTATGCAACAAACAATCAAACAAATGTAAATGTTGCAGCTTTAAGAGCAACAGATAAAACACAAAAAGATATCGAGGCTATTTTGAAAACGCATGGCGTTTACTATGACAGACGTTCTAATTATTATAAGAATCGAGGTATACCACAAGAGTCTATTATTGACCCATTGGCCTTGGCAGCAGGCTATATATGCCTTATCTATAAAAATCCATTTAAAGCAACTAATTTGAAGCAGCGATTTATGAGAGATGATGCAAAGTATCAAAAGATATTTTCCCCAGAAACAGATCTTAATGTTTGGTATCCAATTGCTTGGCTGTTAAAGAAAACAGATCAGACTTTATCAGAACTAAAGTTAAATATACGGACGGTAAGATTTCAGAAAAATTATAAGCAAATTATCCTCTTTACCACTATGAGTAGATTAATGGGAACATTTGCATTTGGAGAAAAACAACTAGTCGAATTTGACCTTAGTCGATATACAAGTGCTGAAATAAAATCAACAATAAATGATCTTAAAGAAGTTGATAGGGCGTGTTTTGAGCGAACTCGAAAATTACCAGAGCATTTTTATATGAATGTTTATCAATATGTCGCTCAAAAATATAATATAAAGGCAGTACAATCGATTGCGGCTAAAAATCGACAGTTATTGGATGGAGAAATGACATTGGCTTCTTATGGTCTGTCAAATGAGCTGGTTGAAAAAATACCAAAAGAGCTGCCAAAGCAGCCGTGGCCAGTAAAAGTTCATAAACAAGTAGCAGAAGCCCTTGGAATCAAAGAAATGATAGTAAGGAATGCTATTTCATACTTGATTTATACTGGCCGTGCATATGGTCAAGCATATGGGTATGTATTTGATACTGACGGAAATGTGGTAACCGAGGGCGAGCATTTTGGATATACCATAGAGGATGCTAGAAAAAAAATAGATGAGCAAAAAATATATAATGAAGTTAGATTTGGTGTGAATTCTTTTTAATTCTACCTATAAAAAACAGGGTGCGCCCCTGAATAGGACGCACCCTGCCAAAAGCCACAGACAAGAATGATATGTACAGCAGGGAGTTCCCCAGAGGGAACTTCCTGTTTTTCGTTGTTTGCATGATGAGCTTGCTCTGCCTGCCATGCGGCAAACTCGCGCTGGCCTTCCTCACTGTTCTAACAGGCAAGGATGGCTGGGTAGAATGCCCGCGCCAGACGGTCGATGACTTCATCGGGGTAAGGGGAAGTATTTGTGGACTTTTTCTTTTTGTTCAAACGCACGCTCCTTTGATCGTCCCACCGTGGCAAAGTCGGGCGAGAAAATCAAAGTTCCAATTTTTATCAGGCGCAAGGGCGCGGATGCTTTCCGCCCTGCTCTTGCGGCTGGTGGCTCGTTGATGGCTTACAAGTGCCTGTCGTTATGCGATTTCTTTATCGTTCAGCATTTCTTCAAACTGTGCCATATACGCTTTGTGCTGCTTGAGGATTTTTAGCGTTTCAGTTTTGGCGTAGGAATCGTCCGGTAGCTTAGGCAAGTATCTCATCAAAAAATCAAAGTCCTGCTGAATCCGCCGGACAGCGACTTCCAGCGCGGAGTAGTTGATTCCAGAGTAGTGTGAGTAGCTCGACTGCGGAGCGGGACGGTCTTCCGGGTGCAGAATCTCGTGCACGATCTGTTTGCGGTTCGGAAAATCGGCTCTGGCAAGACGGTGCATATCGGCATCACGGACTTTGAACTGCCCGGACAGGATTTTCTCCTGCATACCGGGTATCATCTGCTCCAGGATATCCACACCCTTCATGAACTTTTCCGAGCGGACAACATAGGATTCACTGACATTGTTCCGCTCTGCAATCTGCTTGCGGATGCTTGCTTCCGCAGAGGTGGGAGGAATTGTGTCAATTTGACACAATTCCTCCGGGGCGGTTTTCTTGGAAGCAGCCGTGTGCTGGTTGTTGCCGTTTCCACCGGGCTTTCGATGTTCCACACTGTACTGCTTTCCAATGAGGAACTTCTTCTGCTCCGGGGCGAGGTTGCGCCGCCCCAACTGGTTCTTACAAATCCAAGCGAGAACTTCTTCTCGGCTTTCAAACGGGAGCGGCATGGTGGAAAAATAAATCTCCGGGTGCTTCTGGAGGATGGCATAACGGCTGTGACCATCAACAAGGGTGTTGTTCCAAACAATCAAAGGAGAGAGCAGCTTGCCTTCCTTGAGGATATTTTCTTCAAGCTGCTTGAATTCATCATCGGTCAGAGGGGGAATCTGATTCTGGAACTCCGGGTCGATTTTCAGATTGATCATACGCACACTCCTTTATCTCTCCTGCTGCGCCGGTTCTTCCTCCCGGAAAAAGGACGCAACATTCTGCTTTGCGGTTTTCAGTTTGAGCAGTTCTTCCTTGGCTTCCTTGTACTGCTCGTAGAACTTTGCCTTTTCGGATGCCAGCTGCGCATACTCGGCTTCCAGCTTTTTCGGGCTGGGCAGCTTGGTGATGTTGTTTGCCTTGAAATAGGCTGCTGCCGCCCGGTACGCTGTCAGCTCTGCACGATGCTGTTCCTCAAAGGCTGCGGGTCGTTTGGCAGTCTTTAACTGCTGTGCAACATTCTTGGTGCTGGTGTAGGCTGCGATGTGATAGCGCAGCTCTTTGCTGAATTTCATGCGACCTTCGAGGTCTTTCACCACTGCCAGTGCGTCGTGGTACTTGGTTTCCAGTTCGGCGATGCGCTGGTTCAGGGCGTCCTCGTTGAGCAAATCTTTTTCCTGCAAGAGGATCAGAGTTTGTGCCATGGCTTTGAGGTTGTACTTCTTTGCCCAACGCTCATAGCCTGTGCCCTTGCCCGCGGCCAGCTTTGCCTGAATGTCAATCAGTTTCCCGATGGTATCCTGCTTGAACTGCGCCTTGGGCTTGCGTTCGGCGTTTGCCTGCAACATAGCAAGCACTGCCGCCTTATCGAACTTGTCACCGAGATGTTTCGCTCGGATAAACTTCGTTCTGCCGGAAGGCAAATAACTGAGTCGTCCACGGCTTTCCTTGACGGCAATGCCGTACTGCTGCAAGAGCCTGTCGGAAAAATCTTCAAAGCTCGTGGCACGGTACAGCACGGAAGAAATCTGTTTCCGCAGGGTATCTTTTACGGTTTCAAACTTCTTCTGCCGGGGCTGCTGTCCAGTTGCGGTAAGGGCAGCATTCTCATGGTCAAGTTTCAACTGGCCGCGCCTACGCGCCCAATACTCCGCTTCGCTTACGCGCTCTTTCGAGCCGTTGAGCAGGTCAATCTGGTACAGTCCGGCACCCTCGCACA
>ENA-OROU01002346-OROU01002346.1-human-gut-metagenome-genome-assembly--contig:-NODE-2346-length-13872-cov-16.571542_pt1 | contig 13872 bp, 11 predicted proteins | sample MGYA00242131_ERZ509054 | MGnify/ENA primary metagenome ERZ509054 (study PRJEB26280, sample SAMEA2338749) | human gut metagenome | biome: human gut; feature: human-associated habitat; material: faeces... | reverse complement strand
TAAGTTCCTCCGAGTCTATTATGGCAAGGTCACAGAGCTCTACCGCAGCTTGCCGGCAATAGAATGAGCTGAGATCTCCAATGCTTTATTTGAGGCGGCCAAGCGATCCGCTTTGCCGCCTCTGTTTTGCTATACTCTTTTTCTGCCGATAACTTTTCTTTTAATTAGGGCTTGACTTTTTAGCAGGTTTACAGCGGTGCGATTTTTGAACAGATGAAAAGTCCTTTTTATTGACTGCGGTGACTCAAAACACGCTTGCCCTGCACCATTGATCATGCGAAGGTGATTACCTCGATTTCCTTCCGAAACAGCCACAAGGCACCACCAAAATCCTTGGGACACCTGCGTTTGCGGGAACTAAGACGCCAGCCGTTCTGAAATTTTCTTCAAAAGGCGCCACAACCGCCTGCGCTGAATCCCCCGTCAACTGCCCGCACTGCGGGCAGAAGTGACCGGGCGGAGCGTCGGTTCCGACGCCAGCCCTTTATCCTGCTTTCTTTTTCGTCCTCGAAAAAGGCTCGAAAAGCGCAGGAAACGCAGTCATACCAACGTTTCCAATGCATCGGTCATACGAACTTCATGGGTCTCTCAAACGCCGCCGCAAACACCCCCACCCTACTTCTATCAATGGGTATCACACGGTAAAAAATGGTCTTGGCGCAATCGTCTACAAATGGCCCACGTTCACTTTCGTTCACGAAAGCGGGTACACACTCGCCTTTGCTCTGGAGTAGTACCCTGTAAGTGCAGTCGCAAAATCCCCAAAAATCTGTTAAACTGAAAGAACAGAGATGGAGGGAATCGCAATGAAGCATTACAGCAAAGAATTCAAGGAAGAAGCGCTGAAGCTGTCAGACGAGATCGGCGTGAAGAAGGCTGCACAGCAGCTCGGTGTTGCGTACTACACGCTGGCGGATTGGCGCAGCATACGCCGAAATACACCGCCCGCGAAGACACCGAGCGCAGAGGAGCAGACGATCCGCATCCGTGAGCTTGAGCGAGAAAATGACGGGCTGCGGACCGCGAACAATATTCTCAAGGACGCACTCGGTTTTTTCGCGCAAGACCGCAAGAAGTAAAAGCGTGTGAACGATTCCTGTTCGTAGTCGAACGCAAGGGCGTCTACACGGCAAAGGATATGTGCCGTGTTCTGCACCTGAGCGAGTCCGGTTATTACCAGTGGCTTCGGAACAGGGGCAGGCACAGCAGCCGTCAGCTTCTTGCGGGAAAGGTCAAAAAGATTCTCGAAGAGCATCCGGATAACCGAAACTACGGCGTGGATCGCGTCTGCCTTGCGCTTGAGCAGGATGGCGTCGACGTCAGCCGGAGAACGGTGTATCGCGTGATGAAAGAGAATGGCTGGCTCCATAAAAGACGCATTCCGCATGGAATCACGAAAGCCACGACAGAAGCGCAGGAGCAGGAAAACATTCTGAAACGGGACTTCAATGCCCGGCGCCCTTTGGAAAAATTCCTCACGGATATTACCGAGGTACAGTGCGCGGACGGCAAGCTGTATGTGTCTCCGATCATGGACTGCTTCAACGGCGAGATCGTCGCGCTCGAGATGCGGGACAATATGAAGAAGGAGCTGTGCATTGACACGGTGCGGCAGCTGGAGCGGATCTATCCGAACCTAAAGGGAGCGGTGTTCCACTCGGATCGCGGCGGTCAATACACCAGCTTAGCCTTTCGTTCCGAGCTGTCTCGCTGCGGCATGATACAAAGTCTCAGCGGCACCGGACATTGCTTCGACAACGCACGGATGGAGAGTTTTTTCGCCACGCTCAAAAAAGAGAAGATCTACCAGATCGCGGCATACAAGCTACCGAGAGAACAGGTCAAAACGATCATTTTTCGCTATATTTTTATCTACTACAACCGCGTTAGGATCTATACGCGCAACTCGCTGGGACTGCCGCCTGCGAAGTACCGGGAGTGGGCGCAGGCGCAGACGGCAGCCTGATCCGATGCCGCCGCAGTTTTCCTGCGTTCCGCTACGCTCCACTTCGGAAAACTGCGCTGTATTACCGTGCTTTTCAGATTTTGGGTGTTTCCCGACTGCACATTTCTTGACATTTCCACTCAAAGGATCGCACACAACGGCACACACGCCGAAACAGGGGCCTTCCGGACGGGGCCGCTATCACTATCCCCGGAGCGTTCCGCACGTTCACGAACATCCCCGGGCCGGGTATCAGAACGGCATACTTTGCCCCTTTTGGGTCTTGGCCGAGGGTGCTCCCGAAGAACGCAGAGAGCCTGCGGGACAGCGATGCGCTTATGCGCGTCGCTGTCCCGAGGCGTCGCGGCCCCGCTGGGCTGCGTGATCTGTTTTCGTTTCTGTCGAAATTGCGGCTTGTATGCCCTGTTCCAGATACTTCTTTCGGTTCTCCAGACGCTCCAGCTTGTGCCGTTCCTGTGCAAGCTGCGTCTCAGCTCGTTCCTTTTCGGCTCGGAGTTCAATGGTTTTCGGTCGAAACAGGCAGGATTTTTTGCTATAATTTTGGAAAACGTGTAACCTGACTGCCCCAAAGGGTGCTTATATGGGTGAAGGCCCTTCCATCCAGAACGAAAGGAGATGAACGCCATGGATGACCGCAGCATCGTCGCGCTGTACCTGCGGCGTGACGAGACAGCCATCCGGCAGACCGCCGAGAAATACGGCAGCCGTCTGCGCACGCTGGCCTACGGGATCGTCAATGACTTGCAGACGGCCGAGGAATGTGAAAATGACACCTACATGGAGGCGTGGCGCACGATCCCACCCCATGAGCCAAGCAATCACTTCTACGCATTCCTCGCCCGGATCACCCGGCACATTTCCCTGAACTGCTGCCGTGACCGCAGCCGCCTGAAGCGCAATGCTTTTATCTGTGAGCTCAGTGCGGAAATGGAGCAATGCATCCCGGCGCCTGACAACGCCGCATGCCGCATGGACCATCTGGCGCTGGCAACAGCTCTCAACGCTTTTTTAGGCGGACTGGATGAGGAAAAACGGAACATGTTCGTTCGCCGCTACTGGTTTCTGGATTCCGTGGCCGACATTGCCAAGCGCTATGGCATATCCGAAAGCAAGGTGAAAACAACGCTGTTCGGCTGCCGTAACCGGCTGCGGGAGCATCTGAACAAGGAGGGTTACACAGTATGAGAGGAAATGAACTGTTAGATAAGATGGAACTAATCGACCCCGCTTATATCGAGGCGGCGGACGCCGCGCCGAATAAGCGGAAAAGTGTTTGGGCGAAGTGGGGGGCGGCAGCGGCCTGCCTTTGCCTGATTTGCGGACTGGCGGTTCCCACCATAGCGGCTTTCAGCCCGTCGTTTTACGAGCTGTTGTACGCCGTCTCCCCCGCCACGGCCCAGTTCTTCAAGCCGGTGCAGCGGTCCTGCGAGGACAACGGCATCCGCATGGAGGTGACGGCGGCTTACATCCACGAGAATACCGCCGAGATATATCTCTCCATGCGGGACCTCACGGGAAAGCGTTTCGATGAAACGGTGGACCTTTTCGACAGCTATCGGCTCCACACGCCCTTTGACTGCACGGGCCACTGCCAGTTGGCCAGCTACGACCCGGACACCCACACCGCCACATTTCTTGTGACCCTTGAACAGTGGGACCGGCAGAGCATCGAGGGCGAAAAGCTGACGTTTTCCGTCCGGAAACTCTTAAGCGGTGAGAAAAGCTGGGAGGGCATTTTGGACGGCGTGGCCCTAAATGATCACCTGACCTCTGCCGTGCAGACGGTCCAGCCCCGGGGCCTGAGCGGGGATCTGTTCGGCTCTGATGCCAGAAAAGAGGTCACGGTGTTGAAACCGGGTGACGCAATCGCCGCTCCCACCGACGGCGTGACTCTGACGGGGATCGGCTATGCGGACGGGCGGCTCCATGTGCAGGCGTATTACACGGATATCCTCAAAACGGATAACCACGGCTCTATCTCTCTGGTAAATCGGGAGACCGGCGAGCGAATTGACGGCGACGGGTCTACGGCCTTTTTTGACAGCGCGCGAACAGGCAGCTACGAGGACTATATCTTCACCGGCATTGAGGCCGACGCCCTTGGCACTTACGCGCTGTACGGGGAATTCGTCACATCCCATGGCTCTGTGGAGGGAAATTGGAGCGTGACGTTCCCGCTGGAGAACACAGAGGGCAGTTGAGCAGACCTCGCCCCGTCTTTAGATTGAGCACATATGCAAGAAAAGCTCCGGTGCTTTCAGCGCCGGAGCTTTTCAAAAGACCGCTTACGATCGTGAGTTTCTGCATTTGTAACTTGGAAATACTCTAAGCCAAAAGCTTGACCATTTCAGTTTGTAATTACAAAATCCTCTTTGACCCAGTTTTGACCCAGAACACGAAAAAAGTGGGCAGGGCTGGACTGAGACAATGGAAAACCCGCCGAACGAACGGCGCTAAAAAGCACAAATCGGAGTCATTTCGGCTCCGATTTGTGCTTGAGACTGCCTCATAACCCGGAGGCCGTAGGTTCGAGTCCTGCCTCCGCAACCAGAAAAGTCCTGAAACCGGTCGGTTTCAGGACTTTTTTCTAACCTTTTGGCAGTAATTAGAAGCGCAAAATAACGCTTTCTAACACTTTTCTAACACATTCCGGCAAAAGGCTGTTTTTGGGCACAAAAAGCAATCATAATAGAGAAAGTAACGCTCCCAAGATCAAGATGATCTCGGGAGCGGTTTTTCGTTCAGATGGCGGCGGTATATGGCCATAAGACAGGTTCAGTAGAATGCTTCTCTTTCTACTCATCCTACGTTGTGGAACATTTAATGGGAAGTGCCTGCCTACTTGGTCAGAATATTCGGCAGCTGCGCGCGCAGGGCGGCCACGCCCTCGGCGGAGCCGAGGTCATAGCGCTCCACCATGCTCAAAACCGCCTGCAACGAGGTCTTCGGATCGCACCAGAGGTCCGGCTCATAGCCTTTGCCGTCTACATTCTCCATATTGTAGATGAAGTGGAACGACTGACCGAACTGGAAGCCGATGCCGGAGTTTGGAAGCATCCAGCCTCGCACATTTCCGACCAGCTGCGCGCCTCTCGTCGGGCCGCCGATCACAAGGCAGTTGTCAAGTGTCCTGCAATAGGTCACGATGCTCTCGCCGGCGGAGCCGGACATGCTGTCTGTCAGAAGAAGAATCGGAGTGCTGTTTTCCAGCAGCTTTCCCTGAAACAGATCATAGTCCTTATCGCCTGTCCGGAAGGCGGCAAATTCTTCACCCAGGTCCGCGTAGGCTTGGGTCCTATCGAACATAGCAGTGCCCCAGTTGGAGATAATCGTTTTCTGTTCGGGTTCTTCTCCCGTGTAGCTTTTCAGCCAGTTTTTGATAAAGTCTTCATCGCCGCCACTGTTGGAGCGGGCATCAATGATGATGAGCTTCGCGTTTTTAAGGTCAGAACCGGTGCGGACGAACTCGTCCATTGTCTCCTCATAATTCCAGTCAAACCTGCGAATCGTTATCAAGGCAATACCGTTTGATTTCAGATAATGATAATCCGGGACCTGCGAACCGTCTTCCAGATAGGACTGGCTCAGCGACCATGTGACCGAAACCGTTTTGGTCTCAGCGCCCCTGGTCAGGGTGATACTGTCTGCCGTATGCGCTGCTGTCGCGGGACAGAACTGACGCAGGGAATAGCACACTCGGCCGCTGCCGTCAAGATACGGCTTCATTTCGACATTCGCGTTGCCGCAGGAGGTATAGTACCACTTCTCGGTTTCCCCCAGCAGATAGTACCCGCTTTCATCCTTGCCAAAGCTTTGACCGCTGTAATAGTAAAGATACTGAACGCTTTTTTCAAAGGCCGGTTCATACCGCCCGGCGATCGAGAAATGTCCGTCCCGAACGAAAAGCAGGCGCGAGTAAATGAGCGAGACGAGCTGGTCCCACTTGATCGTCTGATAGGATGCAAGCTCTGCACGGATGGCATCTTCCGCCTTTTGGAACGTCTCCTCACCGAAATAGTAGTAAGCGCCGTAGGAGTAATGCAGCGCGCGGAAGAACAGGTCCACATCCTCAAGCGCTTCTTCGCGCGTAAGGACCGCCTTGCCGGGATTGTTCAGATTTTTCAGGCTGTCGATCTCTGCCTGCGTGATCTCGACCTCGCCGCGGTGATGCTGTAAATATGCTTCAAAGCCGTCGAACGACTCTTCCCTTGCCATATCGGCGCGGCGCTTCTCGTTCACGTCCTTAAGCAGTTTTTCAAATGCGTTTTGGTAGACCGCTGTGGAACCCTTGCTCAAAACGATGGCAGTATTGCTGTCGGCGTCATAATCGACGGTAAAGCCGAGCGCATCGCCGAGGTCGCGCAGCTTAAAATAGTTGTTTCCCCCGATGTTGTAGACGGAAAGACCGTCCGCAGCCTTTCCGTCGATCAAAACGGACTGCTTGCTGACAACGGCTGTTTTGGACTGATCCCGCCCGCGCGCAAGCTCGCCGCCGACAGGGGTATATTCCTTCCCGGAAACGACCGTGACCGCATTGCTTTGCTCATCGAACGAAACGGAAAAGCGGCTGTCCGTCTTGCTCAGAAGCTGCGCAAGATCGCGCAGCTTGAAATAGTTGCTGCCGTCGATGTTGTATTTGTCACAGTCTGCATCGACGCCGTCGACTGACAGATTTTGCGGCGAAGCCACCACATTCGCGGCGGAGACATAAGACACGGCAATGCAAACCAGGAGCAGCGTCAAAATGATGGGCAATAGCTTTTTCATGGATGATTCTCCTCTCCCTTAGCACGCTTTCGGTGCGCCGCTTTCAAAGAAGCGTTCCCCGTCAGAGCAATTTTTCACTTTAAGGGTAGCATACTCCATCGTATGCTGCAACGCAAATTGTGCATAAAAGCGGTATCGCCCGTCTAAAGGCGACCGATAGCTTCATCCGCGGCCTTTCAGCCGAGCTTCTGCGCAAGGTCCTCGAGCGCGGCGGTCATCGCCTCTTCAAACGAGGGGTGCGGACGCATGGCCAGCAGGAATTGATCGACCGTCATGTGGTTGGCGAGCGCCTGCGAGACGCCGCCGATCATGTCGCTCGCATGCTCGCACATGAGCTGCGCGCCGAGAAGCTCGCGTGTTTCGGCGTGGGCGACGAACTTCATAAAGCAGCGGCCCGGGTCGGCGATGAGCGTCTTGGCGTTGTCGAACATGACGTGTTTGCCGACCTTGACGGGGATGCCCGCCTCCTTGGCCTCGGCCTCGGTGAGGCCGACGACCGCGATCTCCGGACGGCAGTAGATGCAGCTCGGCACGACGGACATGGATGTGTGATTTTCCCTTCCGTAGAGCAGGTCGACGCAGGCGATGCCCTGCGCGGTCGCCACATGGGCGAGCTGAATTTTGGCCGAGACGTCGCCGATGGCGTAGATGTGGGGGATGCTCGTCTCGTAGCGCTCGTTCACGGCGATGCTGCGGCGGTTCATCTCGACAGAAATGCCATCCGCGAACAGGCCGTCGCAGTACGGGCGGCGGCCGATGGCGCAGAGCACGGCCTCGCCGGAGACGGTCTCGCTCTTTTCCTTGCAGGTGAAGTTGACGGCGATATCCTCACCCGTCTTCTCGACGCTCTGGACCATCGCGTTCGTGAAGACCTTCACGCCCTGCTTTTTGAGGATGAGCGCGAGGCTTTGGCCGAGCTCCTTGTCCATGTTGGGCAGCAGGCGGTCCATGCCTTCGATGACGGTCACTTCACAGCCGAGGTCTGCGTAAAACGTCGCAAACTCGATGCCGATGACGCCGCCGCCGATGATGACGATGGAGCGGTACAGGTGGTCGCACCCCTCAAGCAGCTCGTCGGAGGTCATCGCGAACTCAAGTCCGGGAATCGGCGGGCGGGACGGGACGGAGCCGGTGGCGATGAGGATATCGTCGCAGGTGTAGTCGTTGGCACCGCCCTCGGCGTCCGTCACGCGGACAGCGCCGGGTGCGGTGATGAGCGCCGTGCCGCGCAGAAAGTCGATCTTTGCGGTCTTGAAAAGCGATTCAATGCCGGAGGACAGCTTTTGCGAAATTTCGCGCTTGTAGGCAAAAATCTCCGTCATGTCGGCGCGGATATCGTCGGTGTGGATGCCGGCGTGTGCGCCGTGCTTGGCGTCGTGGAAGATCTGAGAAGAGTGCAGCAGCGTTTTCGTCGGGATGCAGCCGCGGTTTAAGCAGGTGCCGCCCGCTTCGCGTTTCTCGACGACGGCGACCTTCTTGCCGAGCTTGGCCGCATGGAGCGCGGCTTCGTAGCCGCCGGGGCCCGCGCCGATGACGATGAGTTCATAATGAGCCATAATAGTTCGTTCCTTTTTGAGAGCAATGCCGCCGACTTTTCGGCGGCATTGCGTGATGTTGAGATATGCGCTGCCTTCGTCAGGCAAACTGATAACGTAAAACCATGTTGCGCGCCGCGCCGACCTCGTCGAGACGGCGGACGGGCGTGGAGTGGGGAGCGGTGTGGAGCGTCTCGGGATCGGAGTGCGCAAGTTCAAAGAGCTTGCAGTAGATGCCGCAGACCTCGTCCATGGTCTCTTTGCTCTCAGTCTCGCAGGGCTCGATCATGAGCGCCTCATGGACGATGAGCGGGAAGTACATCGTGGGCGGGTGCAGGCCAAAGTCGAGCATGCCCTTGGCAAGGTCGAGCGCGGAGACGCCCGTCTCCTTGTGGAGATCGACGAGCGACATGACGAACTCGTGCATGCAGATCTCGTCATAGGCCATGGTGAAGGTATCCTTGAGCCTGACGCGCATGTAGTTCGCGTTCAGCACGGCGTTCATCGCCGCCTCGCGGATGCCGGACTTGCCGAGCGTGAGCACGTAGGTCAGCGCGCGCACGACGACGTCGAAGTTGCCGTAGAACATCTTCACGCGGCCGATGGACTTTTCGGGGTATGCAAAGCCGTACTTGCCGTCCTTTTCGACGACCAGCGGGCCGGGCATGTACTTTTTGAGGAATTCCTTGCAGCCGACCGCGCCTGCGCCGGGGCCGCCGCCGCCATGCGGTGTGGCGAACGTCTTATGCAGGTTACTGTGGATGCAGTCAAAGCCCATGTCACCGGGACGGACGACGCCCATGACGGCGTTGAGGTTCGCGCCGTCGTAATAGCACAGGCCGCCCGCATCGTGAATGATCTTCGTGATCTCGAGGATGTTCTTGTCGAAAATACCGACGGTGTTCGGGTTCGTCAGCATCAATCCCGCGGTGTCGGGGCCGACGGCGGCGCGCAGCGCGTCGAGGTCGACGCAGCCGTCCACGCCGGACGGGATGTTGATGACATGGAAGCCGCACATCGCGGCGGTTGCGGGATTTGTGCCGTGGGCGGAGTCGGGCACGATGATCTTCGTGCGGTTAAAATCGCCGCGGTCGGTGTGATAGGCCTTGATGAGCAGAACGCCCGTGAACTCACCGTGCGCGCCCGCCGCGGGCTGGAACGTGACAGCGTCCATGCCGAAGACCTCGCCAAGCTCAGAGCCTAACGTGTGCAGCGCCTCGAGCGCGCCCTGCGCGGTCTCAATGGGCTGGAGCGGGTGGAGCTGGGTGAAGCCCGGCAGCGCCGCCATGTCCTCGTCGATCTTGGGGTTGTACTTCATCGTGCACGAGCCGAGGGGATAGAAGCCGTCGTTCACGCCATGGATGCGCTTGCAAAGGGCGGTGTAGTGGCGGGGGTGAGCTCGTTTTCGCTCACATGGGGCAGGTGCAGCGCCTCGCTGCGCTCTTCGGGGAGCTGATATTCGGGGACGTCACACTCCGGCATGAGGGTCATGCCGCGGCCTTCGACGCCAAGTTCAAAAATGAGCTTCATTTACAGCACCTCCTTCACGATGGCGACAGCTTTGTCGAGCTGCGACTTGGAGACGAGCTCCGTCACGCACCAGAGAATGCCGCCCTCGACCTCTGCGCCGCCGAGGATGCCCTCTGCTTCGAGCGCGTTGAGGATCTTCCTGCGGCAGTTGGGGCATTCGACTTCGGTGACGAACTCGTGGAAGAATTCACCCTTGTACTTCAAGGTGCAGCCGATCTTTTCAAGTTCAGAAGCGAAATAGTGCGCCTTCGAGGTGCAGAGCCGCGCGCACTGCTTCATGCCCTTTTCGCCCATCGCGGCCATGTAAACGCCCGCGGCGAAGGCGCATAGCGCCTGGTTGGAGCAGATGTTGGAGCTGGCCTTTTCGCGGCGGATGTGCTGCTCACGCGCGGACAGCGTCAGCACGTAGCCAACCTCGCCGTCCACATCCTTCGTCTGGCCGACGATGCGGCCGGGGAGCTTTCTCGTCATGGCGGATGTCGTGGCCATGAAGCCGAGGAACGGACCGCCGAACGCCGTGTCGAGGCCGAGGGGCTGACCGTCGCCGACGGCGACATCCGCACCCATCGCGCGCGGCGTGGGCAGAATGGCGCAGGCGATGGGGTTCACGCCCATGACGAACTTTGCGCCCGCGGCGTGGACGATCTCACCGACCGCCTTGGCGTCTTCGATCTGGCCGAAGTAGTTCGGCTGCTGGAGGTAGAAGCACGCGGCGTCATCGCCGAGCGCTTCCTTGAGCGCGTCGAGATCGGTCCTGCCGTCCTTTGCGGGGACGACAAAAAGCTCGGTATTCGAGGCGAAGCAGTAGGTCTTCATGACCTCGATGACCTGCGGATGGGCGCAGGCGGAGACATAGGCCTTCGTGCGCTTGCGGTCCTTGCACATGGGGATCGTCTCGGCCGCGGCGGTCGCGCCGTCGTAGTGCGAGGCGTTGGAAACGTCCATGCCGGTCAGCTCGCAGATCATCGTCTGGAATTCAAACGTGCCCTGCAGCACACCCTGGCTGATCTCAGCCTGATAGGGGGTGTAGCAGGTGACAAGCTCTTCGCGGGAGGTGACGGATTTGACGACCGACGGGATGAAGTGGCGGTAGGCGCCCGCGCCGCGAAGAACAGTCTTGAAGACCTTGTTCTTTTCGGCCATGGCGGTGACGGCCTCGCGTACCTCAAGCTCGCTTAAGCCCTCGGGGATGTTCAGCCCGCCGTCAGGCAGGAGCATCTCCTGCGGGACGGCCTTGTACAGCCCTTCCAGGCTGTTGACTCCGATGGCGGCGAGCATTTCTTCCCGTTCCGCAGCCGTGGTGGGAACGTAAGAGCCCATGTTAGCCCTCCTGCGCGCAATGCGCTTCGTAAGCGGCGGCGTCAAGCAGCTCCTCGGTGTCGGTCACGGGGGAGACCTTGATGATCCATGCGCCGTAGGGGTCGGAGTTCAGCGTCTCGGGCGCGTCGGCCAGCGCTTCGTTGACCTCGCAGATCGTGCCGCTGACGGGACAGATCACGTCGGAGACAGCCTTGACGGACTCGACATCGCCGAAGCTCTCGCCGGCGGTGACGCTGTCGCCCTCGGCGGGCAGGTTGATAAAGACCACATCGCCCAGCGCATCCTGGGCAAAATCAGAAATGCCGATCACGGCGACGTCGCCGTCCATCTTGACCCACTCGTGGGACTTGGAATACTTCAGCTCAGCGGGAAAATTCATCATGTGTTCCTCCTTGAATTTGATAGAGTTGTTCTTATGTCAATGTACTTAGCGCTCCAGTTTGTAGAACGGCATCGGCACGATCTCCAGCTCGACCATGCGGCCGCGCACGTCGGCGTTGAGGTGCTTGCCGATCTCGATATCTTGGGCGGGGATATAGCCCATCGCGACGCCGCAGCCGATATAGGGCGCGAACGTGCCGGAGGATGCCCAGCCGATCTTTTCTCCGTCCATCGTGTAGAGGTCGCAGTGCTCGCGCACGATGCCGCGGCCGACGACTTTCATGCCGATGCGCTTCATTTTCGGCGCGCCGAGCGCGACAAGCGCGTCGCGGCCGATGAAGTCCTTGCCCGTGAGCTTGCACGGAAGTCCCGCCATCTTCGGCGTGATCTCGTCGTTCATCTCGTGGCCGTAGAGCGGCATCGAAGCCTCTAAGCGCAGCGTGTCGCGCGCGCCGAGGCCGCAGGGGATCAACCCCTCGGGCTCGCCCGCCTTCAGAAGCGCTTTCCACAGGTCGACGGTGTCCTTGGCCTTGCAGTAGATCTCAAAGCCGTATTCACCGGTGTAGCCCGTCTGGGAGACGAGGGCGCGGATCGTGCGCTCGCCGAGGTTCAGGGGCACGTCTTCGGTGAAGGTGTAGTACTTGGCGGGGATGTACTGCTCGTCGCAGAGTTTTTTGAGAATGTCGCCGGACCTGGGGCCCTGCAGGGCGATCTGGCCCCAGTCGTTGCCCTCGTCGCGGTAGTCGACGTCGCCGGAGAGGTGGCTCTCGACCCAGGCGGCGTCCTTTTCACGGTTGCCCGCGTTGACGACGAGCCAGTAATTGTCCGCTGCGCAGCGGTAGACGATGAAGTCGTCGATGATGCCGCCATTGTCGTTGCAGAACATCGAGTACTTGATCTCGCCGTCTTTCATGTTCGAAATGTCGGCGGTGATGATCTTCTGGACGTTGGCGACGGCGTCAGGGCCCTTGAGGCGAAGCTCGCCCATGTGGGAAACGTCGAACAGACCGGCCTTTTCACGAACGGCCATGTGCTCGGCAATCACGCCGGTGGGATACTGCACGGGCATCAGGAAGCCGCCGAATTCGACGATCTTGCCGCCCATGTCCACATGCGTTTGGTAAAGTGGGGTCTTCTTTTCCATAGTGCGCATCCTCCGAAAACAATAATTTTAATGAATATTATAAAAATTATTAAAATTAAGCATCAAAAAAGAGACACAAAACTCCCTTTTGAGCTTTGTGCCTCCGTTGATCACCTGAGAGATTCCCCGCCCGAGCCATCGCGGCAGGTTGCACCTTCGGCGTGCGTAAACGCACTTTTCGGAGCGTCGTCCGAGTTCGGCCCTTTTGCCTGAGAGCTTCTGCGTTCCCCTTCGGCGCCGCGGCAGAATATTCCGCGGTCTCTCCCGAACTCATCATCCGATCGGTTGATTCATTTTGCTTTTTAAAGCTAACATAAGAATTGGCCTTTGTCAAGAAAGAAAAAATAATATTTTGTTAAAATATTTCAAGCGGAAATTCGGCAAACCGAAAACTGCCGAAACGGGTCAAAATTTGAAAGCATCCCGTTGTTATGACTGCGTTGCCGGCCAGGTTCCATTTCGCTTCGGCATAGCTTTATTTGTATTTCGCATTTGCATTTTGCCTAAAGCGGCGGCGGAGAAGTGATGGGGCGTCTATTTTCTTCGACGAAATCCGTCCTGCGCGGACAAAATTGTATTGACAACGGCGTAGGATGGGTCTATTGTACACACATCATTCGTCAAATGCTTTGAGCAGGACACGACTTCCCCGGATCACCGCTTTCAGAGAGCCGTTGGTGGTGCAAAACGGCAGCAAGGAACGGGCAGGCCATCCCCTGTGAGCAGCCGCGGTGAAAGGCGCAAACGCCGAGTAATCGCAGCCGGTCCCCCACCGTTAACAGGGTGCGCTCTCCGATCCATTCGGGCAGCGGTCGAGCGGCCGGTTTTCCGGCAAGCAAAGTGGTAACGCGGAAGTTGAGATCTGCGGCGGATATCGCCGCGATATTGGCCTTCGTCTTTGCGATGGGTTTTCGTTGTGGAAAACCTGCGGCAGAGGCGGGGCTTTTCTTTTTGCTCCCGGCATTGACGAAGAACACAGCTTTTTTAGGAAAGAAAGGGAAATCACATGAACACACTCGTCATCGTGCTGATCGCGGCGGTCGTCCTCGTCGCTGCCTGCGCACTCTATGGGCGCTGGCTCGCCAAAACCTGGGGCATCGACCCCAAGGCGCAGACGCCCGCCGTCAAGTATAACGACGGCAAGGACTTTGTCCCCACCAACGGCTGGACCGTCTTCAGCCACCAGTTCTCCTCCATCGCGGGCGCGGGCCCTGTCACCGGCGCGATCC
>ENA-OROU01002337-OROU01002337.1-human-gut-metagenome-genome-assembly--contig:-NODE-2337-length-13899-cov-11.551719_pt1 | contig 13899 bp, 13 predicted proteins | sample MGYA00242131_ERZ509054 | MGnify/ENA primary metagenome ERZ509054 (study PRJEB26280, sample SAMEA2338749) | human gut metagenome | biome: human gut; feature: human-associated habitat; material: faeces... | reverse complement strand
CCGGTAGGCTGCCACAGCTGCGCCCCAGATGGTGGACAGCTCGCCCTCGTCCAACGGCGGGGTGCACGCCTCTGCCCGGCGGTCAAACTCTGCGCGGGCCTCCTCAGTGTCGCCCAGACGCTTGAGCAGCTGGAACGCAAAGCGGGAAAGAGTGCTGTTGCGCTGCCCCTCCGGGATCTCCTGCAAGGCCGCTGTGCTGCCCTCTGCGCCCTCCTCGTCGGCACAGGGAAACAGGTCAGACAGTAGCAAAGCGCCCTCCACAGCAAAGCCCCGGGGTGATTCCACGCCAAACATAAACCGGGCTGCATCAATGGCGTTGGCATCAAAATAGGGGAACGCTGCACACACGCTGCGTTTCAGCTGTTCGACCTCTGCACGGTCAGCGGTCGGCTCGATGGGAAAGTAGCAATGGAACCTCGGCACCGGGCCGCTGCTACCCTTGGGCTGCATATCGTGGCGGGAGAAAACAATCATGTGCGCCACGCCGGGGAAGTCCTCGGCGATCTGCTCCGGCTGCACGATCTGGCCGTGGTCGTTGTCCACATCCAGAACGATGCAATCCGCCAGTCTAAAGCCGTCAAGGCTGCGGCGGCTGCCCTCAAATTCGGCCGCCACATGGTCGAACCGGGCAGCGGTCTGAAGGTCGGAAAAACTGGTGACGACCCGGCGGCGGGGGTATAGGGTGTTTCGTGTGTCGCCTCTCTGGGCGGCACAGTAAAGGGTGAAACTCATGGGCAAACGCTCCTCTGTTCTGGTGAAAATTTACATCTCAGTTGACCCGGCGAACACCCTCGGCCTCAGCTGCTGCGGGCGTGTCGGTGCCGTTCAGATAGGCCGCCAGACTGTCAAGGTTGACAAGAATGCGGCGGCCGCAGCGGATGGACTGCACTGCCCCCTCTGCACAGAGAACACGGACGCGATACACGGCCAGACCGCTACGGCTGGCGGCATCGGTGACGGAACACATAACAGGTAACGACATTGTAAAAGCCTCCTTGTTGTAGTTAAACGTGACTTAAAAGTACTTGACAGCGCTGTTCTGTGATGATAGTATAGCATTGGGAAATCTAAATGTTAAGATATATTTCAAAATGAAATAATCAAGAAAAATACGTAAACATTATTTCAGGGAGGCTATAAAATGGGCATTGAACTTGCACGTTTGCAAGGGGCTTTTGCAGCGTATCAAAAACAGCTTGGCGTACGAACACAAAGTGATCTCGGCGCGGAAATCCATGTGCAGCAGTCCACTGTTTCCAACTGGCTGCGGGGCGCTCGCTCTGTTCCTGCGGAAAAGGTGCCAGAGCTTGCAAAGGCTCTCGGATGTTCGACCGACTATCTTTTCGGACTGACCGACCAACCCGCACCAGACCCGAACGCAAGAGGCGCAGGAGAATATACAGGTCTCAGCCCGGCGGCAATCTCTGCACTGCATGATATGGAAACGGCGCCATTCATTGCAGATTATACAAAAATGGCGCTGGAAGGTTTTTCCATGCCCGACAGTGCGGCAGATGTAAAAACGGCCCTCTCGCGGCTGCTGTGCATGGATGAAATGCAGCGGGCGCTTGCATCTATTGAGCCATGTAAAGAGGCCCGGCGGGTGGCCATTGCCTCGCAGGACTGGGAACAGCAGGAGCAGCGGAGCAAGGCCGAATTTGAAGCAGAGTATCTGCGTTTCCGAATTATTGATGCAATCACACACTGTATCGACGATCTTTTGAAGGAGGAGTAAACCGTGGCCAGCATCAAAAAGCGCACCGGCAAAAATGGCGTTTCCTACCAAATCACTGTTTCCGCCGGGTATGATTCAACCGGGCGAAAGATGATTCACACTAAAACATGGGCACCAGAAAAAGGCATGACCCCACGCCAGACTGAAAAGGCTTTGCAGCGGGCGGCTGCTGATTTTGAGCGATCTATTGAGCTGGGCTTTCAGCTGGACAACCGCCAGACCTTTGCAGAGTATGCCGGCTATGTGCTCGGCCTCAAAGAGCAAGAGGGCTGCAAGGTGCGAACGCTCGACCGGTACAAAGAACTCCTCGTGCGTATCAATCAGGCAATCGGCCATTTGAAACTCGTGGATATCCGGCCTCAGCACCTGAACGCATTCTATAAGAACCTTGGCGAAAATGGGCTGCGTAAAGGGAACGGCAAGGCTACGGCAAAGCCTGCGCTGCTGGAAAAGGTCAAGCAGCAGGGCATAAAACGCCCCGATCTGGCACAGGCCGCCGGGGTGGGCACCTCGACTATTAACGCCATCATGCGCGGGGAGAAGGTGCGGCAGGAAAAGGCGCAGGCCGTGGCGCAGGCTCTTGGCGCTCCCCTGTCAGAGCTTTTCAAGGTGGAGGCGAACACAGCCCCACTCTCTGCAAAAACCGTTCTGGAACACCATCGGCTGATCTCCACCATCCTTGCGCAGGCAGAGAAAGAAATGCTCGTGCCCTACAATGCAGCGGAAAAGGCAACTCCGCCAAAGGTAGCACGGGCAGAGCCGAACTATTTTCAGCCTGCCGAAATCCGGGCGATTCTGGACGCGCTCGACACAGAGCCGCTCAAATGGCGCACCATTGTGAATCTCATGATCGTTACCGGCTGCCGCCGGGGTGAAATTATGGGTCTGCGGTGGGATAGGGTCAGTTTTGACCTGAACCGCATTAAGATTGACCGGGCCTTGCTTTACACAAAGTCCCGGGGCGTATATGAGGACAGCACGAAAACCAGTGATGTACGGTATCTGCGTCTCCCGGCGGAAACTATGCAGCTGCTGCGGGAATGGCAGCAGGAACAGGAGCACAACCGCCTCATGTGCGCCAACCTCTGGACGAATAGCGGCTATGTGTTCACACAGGACGATGGGCAGCGCATGAACCCGGATAGCATAACCGCTTGGCTGCGGGGCTTCTCAGAACGCCACGGGCTGCCGCACATCAACCCGCACGCATTCCGTCACACGGTCGCCTCTGTCCTGATCTCCAACGGCACAGACGTTGTGACGGTCAGCAAGCAGTTGGGTCATGCCTCAGTTACGACCACAGAGGGATTCTATGCGCACATGATTGAGGAGCAAAAGGCAAAGGCCACAGAGTGCATAGCGGATGTTCTGCTGCGCTCTGGGCGGCGATCTGGCCCCGATCTGAACGCCATCAAGCAGGCATGAAAAAGCCCCGGCGGGAACTCCTGCCGGGGTGTATTTTTGGCTACTATTTGGCTACTACGACCACAGAAAACTGCTGCACGTCACTAAACGACACTAAAAGTAAAATGACGCTTTATCGTCTTATACAAGACGCTGCAAAACGTGACAAAATGGACAAACCGCAACTCATAACCCGAAGGTCGTTGGTTCAAATCCGGCCCCCGCAACCACCAAGCGTTCTGAGATCTCTCAGAACGCTTTTTTGTTGTCTGTATCCGATACGAAGAAGGGGCTGCTGCACATCGTTTTAGCCGAAAGTGCAGCAGCCCCTCTTACTGTATCAAAAATTTATACCTACTCGTCGCTGAAATGGTAGCTGCCCACAAGGCCCGCCAGATTGAAGGTCTTGCTGGGGGCTGCGCTCGTTCAATGATGGCGGCAAAATCGTACTGCGTAGCGGTGCTTCTTCTATATTTACCATTTACAATGCCCTACATCACCCACGGCTTCCTGCGGGCGGACAGCCGCAACAGCATGGGCTTCATCCTGCTGTACGGCAAAAAGAACGTCTCCCGCTACGGCTTCCGTCACTCGGTGCTGGAGGCCACACGCCGCCCGGTGTGCCATGTCATCCTGCAGCGCTGCGCGGGCAGAGATATGCTGGACGATGCCGCTGCCGAGGCCCAGCTGGCCGAGGCGGATGAACTGTTGACGGCTGTGCTTTTTGTTCCGATGGGTGGAAAGTTCTTCCGCTTTCTTGTGATCGTGAAGGTTTTTGCCAGATTTTGTTTACGCACCCGGAAAAAGATGGTATGATAAACTAGGTATAATCGGGTGATATGGTAGCCGGAACGTCCTGCTGCGTGAGCGTCCTCAGGGGAGAAAATCGATGAAAAAATATCTCAAAGCGGTCGTGTCCGGGCTGTGCGCCGCGGCGCTGGCCCTTGACTGCGTGAGCTGCGGCAGCAGCGCCCGCAAGGTGCTGGAATACGGCCTGAGTGACCTTGCCGCTGCGGACCGCGAGACCGTGGAGCAGCGCATCGCCGAGGGTCAGAGCGCTGCGGACGCAGAAGCCGAGTTCCTGACCAACGATCACTTTGAGGCATGGTATCAGGATATCTGCGGTCAGCTCAAACAGTACGAGGGCTGAGCCGACGGAACACGCTGAGGAAAAGAGGTGATGGCGATGCTGCGCAGACAGAAGGATACGGATGCCGCCCGGCGCAAAAAAACGGGCAGGCCTATCTTCCGCACCATTTTTAACGCCATGATGCTGGTGATGCTGGTGGAGGTGGTGCTGCTGGCAGTCAGCATTGCCATTACCAATGTGGACGGCAGGCTGAACCAGAACGCCAAGGACATGCTCAACATGCAGGTGCGCAACCGCGTCAGCTACGTGCAGGACCTGATGCAGGATGCACAGAACCTGACCGATCTGTCGGAGCACATCAACAATACCGTTCTTGCCATGCAGGAAGAAGGCCAGCTCAATCTGGCCGAACTGAACACGAGCCGTGAGAAGAGCGACGCACTGCTCACGGCCATTGCGCCGGAATTGGTGAACACCCTGCGAGCAAAACCGGTCAGTGGCATCTTTGTGGTACTGAACACCGTGAATCTGCACAACCTTGATGTGGGCTGCGGCCTGTCCGGCATCTACCTGCGGGATCTGGACCCGGATGCCCGCCCTTCGGAGGACAACGCCGATCTGATGATCGAGCGCGGCAGCTCGGCGGTGGTCAAAAAGCTGGGCATCACCACCGATAAAAGCTGGCAGCCCACCTTGCGCTACTACGGCCTGAAGGGCAACGGCTTTTCCAAGACTCCCTTCCAGACCGCGTGGGAGGACGGCGCAAGGCTGAACGCCGAGGATTACGGCCGCTGGACCACCAGTGCCTATAAGATAGGCAACGACAGCCGCACCGCCATTGCCTACTCCCAGCCGCTGATCCTGCCGGACGGCACGATCTACGGTGTGGTGGGTGTGGAGCTGCTTACCAGCTACCTGCAGACAAAGCTGCCTTACAGTGAACTGCAGGACGGCAATACCGGCACCTACTTCTTAGTCTCCACCACTGCTGATGAGGAAGATACCTCCTTTATCGTCAGCAAGGCGGTCACTTCCAGCGAGGATATGATCACTTCGGAAGCACCGGCCGGCATGATGAACTGCGAACTCCGGGCGGACGAGTGCTGGCTGACGCTACGGAATAAAGATTATTATGCCGTGGCCCTGCCCATTACCCTGTACAGCCGCAACGCGCCATTTTCCAATGAGCGCTGGCTGCTGATCGGCACCGTGAACAGCAAGGTGCTGTTTGCCTTTGCAGACAATGTGCGCAACGTGATCGCCATTGCCATTGTGTTTACGCTGGTGCTGGGCGCGCTGGGCAGTCTGGTCATTGCCCGCAATCTGGCCCATCCGGTGGAGCTGCTGTATCACGAAGTGGTGGACGGGCAGGAGAAAAAGCAGTTCCCGCAGCTGTCCCATACCAACATCCGGGAGCTGGACCGTCTGGCCGATGCACTGACCAGCTTGAACAGCGAGCTGCTGAACAACTCCACAAAGTTTTTGCGCATCATGGACATGGCCAGTGTGGAGCTGGGCGGCTATGAGCTGAGGTTCGACACTGGCAGTGTGTATGTTACCGATAACTTTTTTGCGTTGCTGGGTGCCCCCCAGCCCAAGGATCACTTCCTGAGTGTGCGCCGCTTTGAGGAAAAGCTGAGCAACATCCAGCTTTCCCATCCCTGCACCACCACGGCAGAGGGGGACAAGATGCTCACCATCCGCAAGGAGGGCGAGACCCGCTACATCATGCTGCGCGTCACCAACGACCAGACCACGCAGGTGGGGCTGGCTGAGGACGTTACCGCCACCACGCTGGAGCGCATGCGTATTGAGCACGAACGCGATTACGATATCCTGACCGGCCTGTATAACCGTCAGGCCTTCCACCGCGTGAGCGAAGAGCTGTTCCGCGATCCGCACCAGCTGGGCGTTGCGGCTCTGCTGATGATGGATCTGGACAACCTCAAGCACATCAACGATACCTACGGCCACGACTGGGGCGACCAGTACATCCACCGCACTGGCCGCTGCCTTGCGGAGAACACACCCAACGGCACTGTGGTGTCCCGCCTTTCCGGCGATGAGTTCGTGCTGCTGTTCTACGGCTATTCCAGTCAGGATCAGATCCGTGAGAAGATCCGCACCCTGAGCAGCGCCATGCAGAAGAGCGTTGCCATCCTGCCCAGCGGCAATGAGCTGCGTATCAGCATTTCCGGCGGTGTGGCGTGGTACCCGGCCAACGGCACCGATATGGACACCCTGAAAAAGTATGCCGACTTTGCCCTCTATCAGGTCAAGCGAACCAACAAGGGACATCTGGAAGAGTTCAGCATGGAGATCTACCAGCAGGAAGCACAGGCCGCACAGCTGAGACGCGACTTCCAGCAGCTGCTTACCGAGGAGCGGGTGTGCTATGTGTTCCAGCCCATCTTCTCGGCCCGCACCGGCAAGGTGATGGCCTACGAAGCCCTGATGCGCTCCGATATGGAAGCGCTGCGCTCGCCCGCTACCATCATGAAGCTGGCGCGGGAGCAGGGCGCACTGTGCGAGATCGAGCGGCTGACCTTCTTCAAATCGCTGGAGAACTTCGACCACCTGCGCAGCGAGGGCCTTGTGCGCAGGGACACGATGCTGTTCATCAACTCCATTGCAAGCGTCTGCCTGCCCAGAGAGGACAGCGAGTATATGGAAAGCCGCTGGCATGAGCTGTGCCGCCAGATGGTCATTGAAATCACCGAGGAAGAGGAGATTAACCACGAAGCACTGGAGGCCAAGCGCCATGTGCCGGGCTTCTCCGGCATGTTCGCGCTGGACGATTACGGCAGCGGCTTTGCCAACGAGAACAGCCTGCTGGAGCTTTCGCCCCGGTTCATCAAGGTGGATATCGCCATCATCCGCGGCATCGATACCGACCCGGACAAGCAGCAGATCGTGCAGAACATCGTGGCCTATGCCCACCCGCGCAACATGCAGATCATTGCCGAGGGCGTGGAGACCGCCGCCGAGCTGCGCAAGGTCATCGAGCTGGGCGCGGATGCGCTGCAGGGCTACTTCCTTGCAAAACCTGCCGCCGTACCGGCCAAAATGGCACCTGCCGCCCGCAAGGTCATTGCCGAGTACAGCTCTGCATCCGACAACGGCTGAATACGAACATAAAAAGTCCCGCAGAAATGCGGGGCTTTTTGCATCTGCCACTGGCGTATTACAGTTTGCTGCGGTATACTGGAACCGGGCAAACAACAGCACAGGAGGTGCTTTTTTATTATGGTACAGGTAGACCTTATCACCGGCTTTCTGGGCGCAGGCAAAACCACCTTTCTGCGTCGGTATGTCCGGTATCTGGTGGCACAGGGCCACAATGTCTGCATTCTGGAAAACGACTTCGGCGCAGTGAACGTGGATGCCATGCTGGTGCAGGACCTTCTTGGCCCGAACTGCGACCTTGAGACCATCAGCGGCGGATGCGACTGCGACACCCACCAGCGCCGGATGCGCACCAAGCTCATTGCCATGGCCATGCGCGGGTTCGACCGGGTGGTGGTGGAACCCAGCGGCATCTTTGATGTGGACGAGTTTTTTGATGTGCTGCGGGACGACCCGCTGGACCGCTGGTATCACATCGGCAATGTGATCGCCATAGTGGATGCCATGCTGCCGGAAACGCTTTCGCCGCAGGCTGAGTACGTGCTAGCATCCGAGACGGCCAACGCGGGCCGGGTGCTGGTCAGCCGTACCCAGCTGGCCGGTCAGCAGCAGACCGCTGCCGCCGTGGCCCACCTGACCCGTGCGCTGGAGGGCTGCAAGTGCTCCCGCCGCTTTGCGCCGGAAGAGATCATCACCAAGGACTGGACACGGCTTACCGATGCCGACCTTGCCGCCATTGCGGCCTGCGGCTGCAGGCAGGCCAGCTGCGAAAAGCTGCATTTTGACGAGCACGAAGCCTTCAGCTCTCTGTGCTTTCTGGAGCAGCACCTGACGCTGCAGCAGCTGCAGGCCGCTGCCGACCATCTGTTTGCGGATGCCGCCTGCGGCCATGTGCTGCGGGTGAAGGGCTTTGCACCGGACCCGCAGGGCACCACCGGCTGGCTGGAGCTGAACGCCACCGCTGCCGGCAGAACACTGGAACCCATCCCGCAGGGGCAGGATGTGCTCATCGTCATTGGCGAAGGACTGGACAAAGCGGCCATTGAAGCCCGGCTCAAGGCCTGAATTTTCAACACAAAAACAACAGAATGGTGAAAAACAGAAGGAGAAAGAGAAGAAGGTCATGAGCAAGACCCGGCAGGCTCCCTCGGCACGGCGCATCATCGGCATGGTGGTGGGTGTTATCATCATCGCCTTTGGCCCCTTCATCCAGTTCTTCGATGGACATTTCTCCCAGAAGGTGCTGAAATATAAACAAGAAAAGGAATAACAAAAAAGGCGTGGGCCTCCGAATGGAAGCTCACGCCTTTTACGATTACGATCAGAACTTGAACAGCGGAGTGCCTGCCAGCACATCGCCCTCGGCCAGCATCTTCAGCTCGCCCATGTCATCGCCGTTGGTCACGATGATGGCGGTAGCGGTGGGATGGCCTGCGGCGCGGATGGCGTCCAGATCCACCTTCAGCAGCGGGGTGCCGGCCTTGACCTTATCGCCCACCTTGACCAGTGCCTTGAAGCCCTTGCCCTGCATCTCCACAGTGTCCATGCCAACATGGATCAGGATCTCGATGCCGTCCACGCTGGTCAGGCCCACAGCGTGCAGGGTGGAAGCCACCTGTTCCACGGTGCCGTCAAACGGAGCATACACGGTCTTGCCGGTGGGCTCGATGCCGCAGCCGGGGCCAAGGATGCCCTGTGCAAAGGTCTCGTCGGGGATGTCGGCCTGTGCCAGCACCTTGCCGCGGATGGGGGTCAGAACGGTCTTGCTCTGACCGAAGAATTTGACAGTCTCTTCCTGCTCGGTCTTGCCGCCGAACAGCTTATCAAAAAAGCCCATGTTAAAATACCTTCTTTCCGATCATTTCATAGAGCCAGCCGGCCGAAACGCTGTCCTGCAAGGCCCACCGTCTCCAACCCATTGGTCTACCCAAAAGATACCACATTGTGAAAGAAATTGCAATTGGTATCCCGCATAAAACCGCCAAAAATCTTTGGCGGCATCACATCAGGTCGATCAGCTGCTCGATCTCCTCCATGCGGGTGGCCCAGCTGGTGGCAATGCGCATCACGGTGTGGGTGTCGTCGTACTTCTCCCAGAAGCCGAACTTCGCCTTGCCTTCCAGCGCTTCCAGCTGGCTGTTTTCCAGAATGGGGAACACCTGATTGGTGGGCGACTCCATATAGAAGCGGTAGCCCTTGGCAGCAAGGCCCTCCTTCAGACGGTCGGCGGTCTCGATGGCGTTCCGGCTGATGCGGGTGTACAGATCATCGGTGAACAGCACATCGAACTGCAGGCCCATCAGACGGCCCTTGGCAAGCAGCGCGCCCTGTTGCTTGACCATAGTCATAAAGTGGGCCGGTGCGCCGTGGGGGAACACCACGGCCTCGCCGCACAGCGCGCCCACCTTGGTGCCGCCGATGTAGAACACATCGGTCAGGCGGGCGATATCCTGCAGGGTAACATCGGTGCCCTTGGCCATCAGACCGTAGCCCAGGCGTGCGCCGTCCATGAACAGGGGCATGTGGTACTCCTGACACACAGCGTGCAGCTCTTCCAGCTCAGCCTTGGTGTACAGGGTGCCGTACTCGGACGGGTGAGAGATATATACCATGCCGGGGAACACCATGTGGTCGTGGTTGGCATCGGCATAGAAGGTGGCGCACCAGTCGCGCACATCCGCGGCGCTCACCTTGCCCTCGTGGGCGGGCAGGGCAATGACCTTGTGGCCGGTATACTCAATGGCCCCGGCTTCGTGTGCAGCCACATGGCCGGTGGCAGCAGCCATCACGCCCTGCCAGCGCTGCAGCATGGACGCAATGACGATGGCGTTGGTCTGGGTGCCGCCGGAGATGAAGGTCACGTCTGCATCCGGGCAGCCGCAGGCAGCGCAGATCTTTGCTTTGGCGCTGGCGCAGTAGGGGTCGGTGCCATAGCCGGGCACCTTTTCAAAATTGGTCTCGGCCAGCTTTTGCAGGATGGCAGGGTGTGCACCCTCACAGTAGTCGTTCTCGAAATACAGCATATCGTTACTCCTGATCCAGTGAGATAAAGTGTTGATAGGGCTATTCTACTACGGGGGAGAGGGAGTGTCAAATCACGTCCCTCTTTACGGCAAAGGATTTTTACTGTATCTTTAGTTTTTCTATGGTATAATGCGGGAAACGGAATATATTATTTGGGAAGGGGAATGTGCATGAAAAAACAGACGCTTGTGCGGGATGCCACCGTAATGCTGCTGGCTCTGTTCGCCGCCTATGCCATGGTGATGCTTACACAGGCCGTTATGGGCCGCATTGAGGGCGTAGCAATGCTTATCTTTATGCTGGCGGTATTCGTCACCTCTATGTATACAGAAGGTTATGCGTGGGGCGTGGCGGCTTCGCTCATCAGCGTGCTGGCTGTGAACTTTGCCTTCCTCTCACCGTATTTCGCCTTCAACTTTACCCTGTCGGAAAACCTGTTCTCCGGCCTTGTGATGCTGGTGGTGTCCATCATGACCAGCACCCTTACCACCCGCATCAAAAAGCAGGAACAGCTGCGTATGGAGAGTGAAAAGGAAAAAATGCGTGCAAACCTTCTGCGCGCGGTTTCTCACGATCTGCGCACCCCGCTCACCTCCATCTACGGTGCCTGCTCCACTGTGATCGAAAATTATGACTCGCTGGATAAGGAAAAGACCATTAAACTGCTTGGCGAAGCCTGCAGCGATGCCCAGTGGCTGACCCGCATGGTGGAGAATCTGCTTTCCGTCACCCGCATCGACAGCGAGAAGGTGACGGTGCAAAAGACCCCCACTGTGCTGGACGAACTGCTGGATACGGTGCTGGTCAAGTTCCGCAAGCGCTACCCGGAGATCCCGGTGGAGCTGGAAACGCCGGATGCCTTTATCGTGATCCCCATGGATTCCATGCTCATCCAGCAGGTGCTGATGAACCTGCTGGAAAATGCCGCTCTGCACGCCGAGGGCATGACAAAACTGACCTTGAAGGTGTTCACGGTGGGCAATCGTGCGGTGTTCGAGGTGACGGACGATGGCTGCGGCATCCCCAGAGAACGGCTGAAAACGCTGTTCTCCGGCACCGACCCGGATGTACCGGCAGACAGCCGCAAGCACGGCATGGGCATCGGCCTTTCGGTGTGTGCGGCCATCATCAAGGCGCACGGCGGCGAGATCAAGGCCGAGAGCCGTCTAGGTGAGGGGACGACCATCCGCTTCTGGCTGGAGACCGAAGAAATTGAAATGGAGGATGCAGAAGATGAGCAATAACAAATTCAAGGTCCTGATCGTAGAGGATGAGGCAAATATCTGTAGCTTTATCGAAACGCTGCTCACCACCAACGATTATCAGGCTCTGGTGGCCCATACCTGTACCATGGGCCTGACTCTGTTCGCCTCCCACAACCCGGATCTGGTCATTCTGGATCTGGGCCTGCCGGACCGGGACGGGCTGGAATTCATCCGCACCGTGCGGCAGAAGTATATGACCCCCATCGTGGTGCTCTCGGCCCGCACCGACGAGATGGATAAGATCGAAGCGCTGGATCTGGGTGCCAATGATTACATCACCAAGCCCTTCAGCACCGGCGAACTGCTGGCCCGCGTGCGCGCTGCCCTGCGGCTGAACCGCTACAGTGCCATGCACGGCGGCAATGCCCCGGCGGGTGAGTTCCGCGCACAGGGAATGCGCATCAACTATGACCGCCGTAAGGTGTTCGTGGACGAGCAGGAGATCAAGCTGACCCAGACCGAATACAACATCGTGGCGTTCCTTTCCCAGCATGCGGGCCGCGTGATGACCTATGCGGCCATCGTCAAGGCCATCTGGGGCGATACCGACATCGGCAGCACCAAAAAGCTGCAGGTGAACATGGCCAATATCCGCAAAAAGCTGGGCAGCCGTCCGGGCAGCAATGCCTATATCCTCAATGAGCTGGGCGTGGGCTACCGCATGATCGACGAGGATGCCCGCAGCGGGGAGATCAACGAATGATACTTGCACTGATCCTGTTTGCTGTTACCTATGTATTGATGCTGCGGCTGCAGCAGTACCGCCCGTGGGTGGCACTGTGCAGTGCGGTGCTCTTTATTGTGCTGGGCGAGGCAGGGGTCTACGAGTTTTCACTCCGCGCCGCGCTGCAGGCCGTGGATTATAATGTGCTGCTCATGATGGCGGGCACCATGGGTACGGTGGCACTGTTCATCGAGAGCAAAATGCCTGCCCGCCTGGCGGAAATGCTTATCGTCCGTGTGCCGGATGTCAAGTGGGCGGTGTGTATGCTGGCGCTGTTCGCCGGTGTCATCAGTGCTTTTGTGGACAATGTGGCCACGGTGCTCATGGTGGCACCGGTGGGCCTTGCCATTGCCCGTAAGCTGAAGATCTCGCCGGTGCCGGTGCTCATTGCCATTGCGGTGTCCTCTAACCTGCAGGGCGCGGCCACGCTGGTGGGCGACACCACCAGCATCCTGCTGGGCAGCTTTGCCGACATGAATTTCTTCGATTTCTTCTGGATGCGGGGCCGTCCGGGCATCTTCTGGGGCGTAGAGCTGGGCGCACTTGCTTCGCTGGCAGTGCTGCTGTGGCTGTTCCGCCGTGAGACCCAGCCTATCGCCGCCAAGGTGGAGACTGAGGTGGAGGATGATGTGCCCACTGCCCTGATGCTGCTCACGGTGGGGCTGCTCATTGCGGCATCCTTCCTGCCGGAGCCTGCAGCCGGGCCGCTTCACACGGTGTACGAGCTGCGCAGCGGCCTTGTGTGCATGGGGCTGTGCCTGTTTGGCATGGCGCGCGCCTGCCTGCGGGCAGGGTCGGCAAAGCCGCTGGCGCATGTGCTGGGCGAGCTGGACTGCGATACCCTGCTGCTGTTGTTTGGTCTGTTCATCGTGATCGCAGGCATTCAGGCGGCGGGTGTTATCGACGCAGCAGCCCGGCTGTTCCATGCCGTGGCAGGGGAAAGCCCCTTCCGGCTGTTTACGCTGCTGGTAGTGGTGTCGGTGGTGCTTTCGGCCTTCATCGATAACATCCCTTACGTGGCCGCCATGCTGCCGGTGGTGCAGAGCATCGCCGCCCTGATGAACGATGGCGTGGGCGTGGAACCCTATGTGTTTTACTTCGGCCTGCTCACCGGTGCAACGTTGGGCGGCAACCTGATCCCCATCGGTGCTTCGGCCAATATCGCGGCCATTGGCATTCTGCGCAAAAACGGCGAGACCGTCACCACCCGCGACTTCCTGCGCATCGGCGTGCCCTTTACGCTGGCTGCCGTGCTGGCAGGCTATGCGTACCTGTGGCTGGTGTGGGGCAAAGTCTGATCTTCTGAAGAAAAAACAAAGAAACTCCGACCCTCTGTACCGCCGGAAAATCGGCCTGCAGAGGGCTTTTTTCGCGAAAGTATGACGTTTTGTAGTGAGGAAAAAGTTTTTTTGAAAAAATGCTTGACAATTCTGCCATATCTGGTATAATAACTATCGTTCCGAGCAACACAGCTCACGAACAAAACAGAATATGCGGATATGGCGGAATTGGCAGACGCGTTAGATTCAGG
>ENA-OROU01002328-OROU01002328.1-human-gut-metagenome-genome-assembly--contig:-NODE-2328-length-13922-cov-3.234514_pt1 | contig 13922 bp, 9 predicted proteins | sample MGYA00242131_ERZ509054 | MGnify/ENA primary metagenome ERZ509054 (study PRJEB26280, sample SAMEA2338749) | human gut metagenome | biome: human gut; feature: human-associated habitat; material: faeces... | reverse complement strand
CCTGGATCATGTTGATCCGGGCAGTGATGCCTATACACTGCCGGAGATCCTGGCAGCGGATCAGGCAGCCCGGCGGATCGGCCGCACCACAGGAAAGGATCTCTCCATCCTCTGCTTTGACTCTCCTCTGCCTCTTTTTGGCAGACCGCAGTTTACCCATCTTCACCAGGATGAGGCTGCGATCGGTGAGAAGGCTGTGGAGCTTCTTCTGGAACTGATCTCTCATCCCGTCCAGGCGCCCCAGAATGTCAAAATTCCGGCAAAGCTGGTGGAAGGCGAGTCGTTTTTCACCTTATAATTTAGTTTTAAAAGTGGCTGGCGCTTTCGATAAGCTGTGCCAGCCACTTCTCTTTCTATTTACGGATTACTGCAAACAACTGGGCAATCGCCGCGGAACAACCCCAGGGCATATAGAAGGTATCCTGCGTCTTTTCACCCCAAAGAGTCCACATCAGACCTTTTGCATTCTGATTCTTCCAGGCGTTTTCCGCATTCAGCTCCATCCATTCCCGGTATTGTTCCTGGCCGCCTTCGTTTACCAGCTTTCCAAGCCATCTTGCCAGAATGCCTTTGAAGCCCGGCAGATCATTCCCATCTGCTTCTGTGTTTATCACTCCATCGTGAAACATTTCATGCATCGTATAATCAGCTGCAAGAATCGCCTCATCCAGATACTTCTGTTCTCCGGTCAACTCCCACAAAAACTGCGACGCTCCGATAAAGGTTCCCTGATTATAGGTAGAGCACCAGGTATTGATCTTTCCATCGCTCTCGATGTTATCAGAAACTGCTCCGTTCCCTTGGCAGAGCGTATCTAACTGCCACTGATAAATCTGCTTCGCCTTCTCCAGATAATCCTCTTCCTTCGTTATCCGATACAGAAGGCAGCCGGCGATCGCTGCCGGACCGTTGATGCAGGCGTTTTTGCAGGTCTGGTCCGTTTTCCACAAAAGGCCGCCTCCCAGATCATCATTCCAGGCTCGGTCAAACACCAGCTTAAAATGATGTTCTGCCTGTTCTTTATAAAAAGTTTCGCCGGTCAGCTCATAAGCCCGGGCACAGCCGATTGTCATCCACATAATGTCATCATTGAAATCATTATCCGACCAGTCTTCTCCGTAGCTTTTTACAAAGCCGCGGTACATCTGCGCCATCAGATCCTTATATTTTTCTTCCCCGGTCTTCTCGTAGGCATCCACTACAATCTCAAACATTTCTGCCCTTGTCCAGAAAAATTCACCGACAATCTCACCTCTGTCGTTATCCTCATCGACTACATAAAATCGATCCAGAAAACTCTGCATTGCTTTTTCTGCCTGTTCTACACGCATGTCTGTTTCCTGACCTCCTTCCGTTTCTTTTCCAAATACTGGCATTGCTGTCATTCTTGTTCCGCTCACCGCGATCACTGCCGCCGCTGCCGCACACAGGATTCGTTTTCTTATTTTAGTCGAAAATATCCGCATCCGCGATCACCCCTGCCTTTTCATCCAAGTGTAAGGTTTTCAGTTCAAAAGGCTTCAGAGAAATCTTTTTCGTTATCCCAAGTGCAGGAATGGAAAGTATTCCTTCGCTTTCTTTATTCGCCGTCTCAAACACACGAATCGTGTAGCCCTCGCCGCTTTCCGCCCTCTTGCAGGCAGAAACGAGAACCGCCGGATTATCAATGGTCATAAACGAACCTGCTTTTTTGCCGGTTCCCGACGCGCTGAAGGCAAACGCATAGGGTTCTTCGTTATAGACCTGTGCCTTCTGATCCAGAACTGCTTCCAGTTCTTCCGTCTTTCCAGCTTCCACTTTGAATGAGAAAAGGCGCTCTCCCTGTTCCATCCGCACCGTATGGCGTTTCTCCCTCAGAGTCCGTTCAAAATCACCATCTGCTGCGGAATAACCGGCAGAATGTAAAAGTGTCAGGCCAATGGTGCCATCCTTTTCACTGCTTCCATGGCTGCCTTTGTTCAGCACGCTGAACATCCGGCCGTCCTCTGTCAATGCATTCCATTTCTGTGCAACCACTTCCGCTCCATTCTGCCGGAGGGTGTCATGACCAAACATCACCTGGCCCTGATACTGGCCTTTTTCCAGCAGCGTCGGAATCTCCATTTTCAGAACGGTATCATTTTCATTCCAGTATACGCCGACTTCCACTTCAAAGGAGGTTCCCACTTTCGGCAGCACATAGCGTTGATAAGCCTTACTGTTGTGCCAGCCAGACAAAACTTCCACCACTGTGCAGACTGCTCCGTCCTCAATCACCCGTACAGAAGGTACTACCTGATCCATCAGGCCGGAAAATTCACTGCCCTCATGAGGAGTCAGAAGAGTAAATTTCCTCCTGCAATGGGTTTCATCGGTCCAGAGTCCCCAGGAATTATAGGTTCCGTCCATGGCTGTCAGCTGAAAGCTTCCCGGTTTTAAGTATTCTTTTCCATCTACCTGATAGGAATCCATCAGTCCTGTGGAAGTATTGATTACCACGCGCATTCTCTCGTTCTCAAACATAAAGTCTTTCTTTGCTATGATCGGCTCAAAGACCGGTCTCTTCTCAATAGCTTCAAAGAATACATCCACGCGGTTGATGCAGGAAGGCTGAAGCTCCGCCTCGATCACGACTTTCTTTCTCCAGTCGATGCAGAAATGACTGGACTCCATCTCCCCCTGAGTCGGTACTTCTTTTCCGTTGCAGTAGGCCTTCGGATAGTAAAATACATTTTCCCAGTTCTGTTTTGGCAGACCTACCTCAAAGGCAAACTGTCCCTTGATCGGATAAGGATGAGGATTATAGATAAAGGCGCAGGAGCTTCCGTCCAGGATTTTCTCTTCTCCGGCCGTCAGCGCAATCGCCGCCTTCAGTTTTTCTCTTGAAAGAATTTCCAGTCCATGATCCAACAGGCGTAAGGTATCTTCCTCTACCAGCTGGGTGCCTGATCCTGGGAGTGCATCGTGAAACTCCGCAAAGAGCAGGGCTTTTTCCGCTTCCTCAAAAGCCTGCTTCGGATAATTTTTCCCCTGTAAAAGGGCTGCCGCACTGGCCATTTTTTCGGAAGAATAGAGCTCATTTTCCAGAAGTCTGTGTTTCTGTTTTATGCGGATTTGAGAGGTATAGCAGCCTTCCGCCACCGGATTGAGGCTCCGCTCCACAACCGGAAGTTTTGGTGCGGCTTCCTTTAACTCCTTAAAAAAGGTTTCCATATCGGAATGCAGGATCACATAGTCTTCTTTCTTTTCCTCAATCAGCGCTGTCAGATCCTTCAGATCATCCCTGGACGGGCCGCCTCCGTGATCGCCCACACCCCAGAGGAAAAGAGAAACCGGCTCTTCTTTCGTCTCTTCCAGGAATTTATTCAGTTCCTCCGCCGCATGACCGTAAACAGAATTGTAGTTTTCATCCGAGCGGTGAACGATGACCTCCGATCCATTAAAGCCTTTCCATAAATAGTTCTGCTCTGGGAAATCAAAGTTGTCCTTTGCCGGTCTGCATACCACATAGGAATCATAGCCTGCCTGATTTAAAATCTGCACCAGACCGCGGGAATGGCCGAAGGAATCAAAATTGATGGCCGTATGCGGCTGCACGCCAAATTCTTTCAGAAAGAACTTTCTTCCCTCTGCCATATTGCGGATCATCGATTCGCCGGAGGGCATATTACAGTCGGGCTGAAGGTACCAGCCTCCCATGATATGCCATTTTCCTTCCTTTACCTTCTGCTGAATCCGTTCAAACAGATCCGGTTCGTTTTCTTTTACCCACTGATACAGAATCGCTTCATTATGATTAAAAGCAAAGCCCGGAAACTCATCGGTAAAACCTTCCGCCACCCGGAAAGTAGACAGTGCCTCCGTACAGCCCTCCTGCCATCTCCAAAGCCATACCGGGTCCAGATGGGCATTGCAGATCAAGTGAATTTTTCTCATTTTTGCTCCGTTCCTTTCAGTCCTCTTTCACTAATTTTGCTGCCATTTCCAGTACCATCACACCGCTCAAATGCTGTGCCAGATCAATTTCTCCCGCAGAGACACTTCTCCAGTCTCCGCCGACCAATCCATCCTCGCGCATGGCTTTGGAAACCGCATCCGCATTCTTAAGGATGATCTTTTTCAGATCGTCACAGTCATCAGCTGCTGTAACCAGCTCGTATAAATAGCGGAAATAGATTCCCCGGAAAAGACCGCAGTCATCCTTGCCTTCATAATTGAAAATTCCGTCCTCACCGGCAAGTTCCACTACCGCCCTGCGTGCGATCTTTTTGGCCAGCTCCAGCTGTTCCTTCTCCCCGGTAATCCGGTAATACTCCAGGGCAGCACCGAGCATCACACCCTGACAATAGGTAAATTTCCATTCCTTATCGATCTTTCCGTCGCCTTCCCGGTTCATGCCGTCCCAGACAAAACAAGTCTCAGGATCCATCAGCTGGTCTCTGTTCCAGGTGAAGATTTTCTCTCCCCATTCCAGATCTTCTTTCTTTCCAAAACGCTGATAGAGCCTGAAGGCAATAATCGCTGCCGGAGCATTGGCCGGTGTATTTTTGTAATCGAGCTGATCTTTTTTCCATGCCATTCCACCGCCGCAGGCATCATTCCATGCAGTCTTGATGTCCTCCCAGACAAAAAGCGCCTGTTTCTTGTATTCTTCGTCTTTTGTCGCATCCCAGGCTCGAAGAAGCGCCAGCGTCATCCACTCCATGTCATCGTACCAGTTATGCAGAAGCGTATTGCCATTTTCCCGATAAGTACCTGCATATTCTTTGCGAAAGCGCTCCAGATATTCCCCTTCCGTTTTTCTCAAATATCCGTCCAGCAGTGCATCCAGAGCATGGGCATGCCACCAGTAGATCCAGTTTTCCTCTTCCCGGACGGGCATGTGATTTACCATTACTCCCGTTTTTTCGTCAAAAAAACAATTCCATAAGCCTTCCTGTGCTTTCTCGCAGGCTGATTCATAGATATTCATGTTTTCTGTCCTTTCCTGGTTTTAAAAAAAGCCTGCTGACTTCTGTCAGCAGACTTTTTCCACCATTGCATGTTTACTGCTGTGCAGCCTCTGCTAAAATGCTGTCGCCCTGTGACTGTGCGTTTGCCAAAGCTTCTTCTGCGCTGATCTCGCCTGCTACATATTTCTGCAGCTGAGGAATCAGTGCCAGACCTTCTACGTCAGAATAACCCAGTACTTTGGAACGGATTCCGGCATAGGTATAAGCCTCTGTAAATACTTCAAAAACGTCATCGTCTGCGAAGTAAGGATCTTCTGCTGCAGCCTTGTTTGCCGGCATATTTCCGCTGATCTTGCAGAACTCTACACCGTTCTCCGGCTGTGTGGTCCACCATTTGATGAACTCCCAGGCTTCGTCTGCATGTTTTGCTTTGTTCGGGATTGCCAGACCAAAACCACCCATCATTGCGTGCATATCGCCAGAGGGGCCTTTCGGCTGTCCGATTACACCAAAGTTCAGGCCAGCTTCTTTGTACTGTTCCAGAACCCAGGGACCATTGAAGGTCATTGCCACTTTACCTGCTTTGAAGCCATCTCCGCCCAGGCCATCCTCGAAACCGAGCTGGTATACTTTGTCCTCATTAAGCAGTTTGTTCCAGTACTCTAATACGGTAAGACCTGCTTCAGAATTGAAAGCAGTTGTCGGCGGATTTGTGGTGTCATCGATCATCTGGCCGCCTGCCTGTGCGATCCAGTTATTGAATAAGCCTACGTCTTTCATGGAGAAACCGGACTGCTCCAGAACATTGCCATCCCATTTTGTCAGCTTCACAGCTGCCTCTTCCAGGCTGTTCCAGTCGGTGATGGAAGCCGGATCTACGCCTGCCTCATCCAGGAGGTCCTTGTTGTAAAAAATGATTCGAGTATCAACTGTCAGCGGAATACCGTATAAGTTGTCGCCGGATCTGAGCTCGTCCACTGCCGGCTCATAAAACTGATCCAGATCCACGCTGTCTTTTTCTACATAATCATCCAGTGCCATCAGTGCTCCCTTGGGGGCATATACGCTTGTATTGAAACGGTCCCAAAGCACGATATCCGGTACCTCATCGGAAGCGATGGCGGTCAGAAGCTTCTGCTCCATGGAATCCTGTGCCATGTAAGTAACGTGAATCTTATCCTGAGAATTGTTAAAGCCTTCCAGCTGTTTCTCCAACTGTCCGATCTGGTCTCCTGCCCAGCCTCCCCACATAGTCAGTTCTACAGTTTCCTCATCTGCCAGTGCAGTTACACCGCTGCCTGCCATCAGGCTCAGTACCGTTGCGGCTGCCATAACCAATGCTACGCTCTTTCTTCTCATAATCTGTTTCCTCCTTTTTTAAAAACTTCTGTACTTATCATCAGGCTTTCGCCGAACGATCTTTGATAAAAAATCCTGCCCGAAGGGCTGTCAATCCTTGCTTCCTGAGAAAGCAATACCCTGAATGTAATATTTCTGTGCAAACAGGAAAAGCAGCAAGGTCGGTAAAACAGAAATCACTGTACCGGCCATCAACGGGCCATACTGTGTGTTATACTGATACTGGAATGTGGAAAGTCCCACCTGAATCGTCATCATATCCCTTGAGTTCAGGACGATCATCGGCCACATAAAGCTGTTCCATCCGCTCTGGAAGGTCATGATTCCAAGAGTGACTGCTGCAGGAAGAATCAGCGGCAGGTAAATGTTCCAGAAGATCCTAAACTCGCTGCATCCATCCACTCTGGCCGCCTCCGCCAGTTCATCCGGAAGCGTTTCAAAAAACTGTTTCATAAAGAAGACTGCATAGGCTCCTACTGCACCCGGCAGAATAATAGCCGCATAGTGGTTGATCAGTCCCTGACCGCCCTGTCCGAAGATATTGTTTCCGCCTACCAGCGGGAAGTTTTTCAGAACCAGGAACTGCGGAATCATCGTGATCACTCCGGGAATCATCATGGAGGACAGAAGCAGGCTGAAGGTGACTTTTCTGCCTCTAAATTTTAATTTTGCGAAGGAATAACCAGCCAGCGCTCCCAGAAATACATTGGTCAGCACTCCCATTCCTGCCAGATAAAAGGAGTTCAGGAAATATCTTCCAAAAGGAATTACGTCAAAGGCTTTCTTATAGTTCTGCAGAGAAAAATTCTCCGAGAACAAAGCCAGGGATTTGGAGTAAATTTCCATCTCCGGTTTAAACGAGGTTGCGATCATCCACAAGAACGGATAGACCGTGATCAGAGAAATGAAGATCGCTCCTATGTACCAGAATACGCTTCTTACTTTTTTTGCTTTTTTCATTCCCATAATGCTCTGCCTCCTGTCAGATATCCGCTTTGTTGATCTTGGTATTTATGACTGTCATCAGTAAAATAATCGCAAACAGAACCAGTGAAATACTGGACGCATATCCCATATTCAGATTTTTGAAGCCGTTGTTGTAAATGTAGTAAACCAATGTAATCGTCGCATTTCCAGGGCCGCCCTTCGTAAGAACAAAGGCCTGGTCGAATACCTGGAAGGTACCGATAATAAGCATCGTAGATACCAGAAAAGTTGTTTTGGTGATGGAAGGCATCGTGATCCGGGTGAACATCTGCCAGCGGTTCGCACCCTCGATCTTCGCCGCCTCATAATAGACCGGGGAAATTCCCTTGAGTCCTGCGAGGAAGATCATCATGTTTCCGCCAAAGCCGGCCCAGAGGCTCATCATAACAATGGAGATCATCGCCAGTCTGGAATTGTAAAGCCATGCCTGATTCGGAATGCCAAAGATTCTTAAGATGCCATTCAGAAGACCAAGCTGCGGATTCAGAATCCAGAACCACAGGGTTGCCGTCGCAACCGTGGAAGAAAGCACCGGCAGATAAAACAGGGTCCGGAATAATCCGACAAATTTCTGATCCGCATTCAGGAACAGGGCTGCTCCCAGGGAAATCAGAAGTCCCAGCGGTACATATAAGATGGTATAAACACAGGTGTTTTTCAGTGCAATCCAGAAAAATTCATCATGGATCAGCTTCTTGAAGTTCGCCAGTCCCACGAAGGAAGGAGGATTGATGACATCGTACTTTGTGAAGCTCATTCCGATGGCCATGATCATCGGGATCAACGTAAACATCAAAAACAAAATTACCGGCGGCGCCACAAACAGCCGTCCCATCCGATCCTGCTTGCCAATTACCTGCTCCGCTTCTTTTCTCTTTTTTCCCTTTCTCATGCTTCTTCCCCTTTTCAGTTTATTTATGTTGCATATATTATTTATATCATTTGTTTTTTATCCTTGGTTTTTCTGAAGTTTTAAGATTTTTCTTTCATTTTCTTCGTTTATGTTGTTAATATGCCTATATACTACCAACTATTTCGCTGTATGTCAAGCATTTTTTACATAAACATATGTATTATATTAGTTATATCATTTCATTCGTTACTGTTTCTGCATCTTTGGGGTTCAGAAGCTGTCATATACCATTTATTGTTCAGGCAGGTTGTTTCTTTGTACAAAAAAAGAAGACCGGAAGTCCTGCCTATAAAATTCCAGTCTTCTGTCTTGCTTTTTTCTATTTTCCCCGGACAATATCGTATGGGATGTAGGTTCTCTCCGGTACTTCTCTTCCTCTTATCCGATCGATCAGATACCTGACGGCCGTTCTCCCAATCTCTCCTTCTCCCTGCATAACATGGGTAAAAATCGGGCTGGCGTCATTTTTCTCATCAACGCCGTCAAAAAATACCAGTTCTTTTTCCTGATCTAAATTTAGTTTTTTCAATATCTTATAAGTCATAACAGCGGTCGTATGATCCACTGCTAGGAATGCAGTCACCTGGGGATTCTCCCGAATATAGTTCTCGATTCTGTGCTGATCCGCCTCTTCCTGTTCCTGTTTCCTGTCATGCTGTGGAACCATGGAACCGATATCCGTGATCCAGAGACCTTCGTTCGTCACAAGGTTATGCTCCAGATAACTGTCCTTATAGCCCTCAAACCGGGCCTCCACCGTAGAAGTCCGAAGGAAGGGATGTGATAGAAAACAGATATTTTTATGACCATCCTCAAACAGAATGTTCATCAGTTCCTTCACCGCATTGTAGTTATCCGTTCCCACGCAGGGAATGGGTACTCCCTTCATTTCCCGGTCCACCAGGACAACCGGATATTTTTCCACAGAAAGCTTCAGCACTGCCGCATTATAGGTTTCATCCTGCACGCACATCAGAATGATGCCGCAGACCCCGAAGCCCCTGAGATCCTCAATAGCTTTCGCCTCCTCCTCCACGCTTCCGTAGGTACACCGCAGCATCATATAGTAGCCCTGCTCCCGGCATTCCCACTCGATACCGCAAACCAGCTGGCTTCCAAAGGCAACACCAAAGGAATCGATGATCACTCCGATTACTTTTTTTCCTTCTAGCTGCCGTTCGATCAGGATTCCATCCACAATTTCATTTACTCTTTCACCGGAATAAGACACATAAGAACCTTTTCCCGGCATTCTCGTTATCATATTCTGCTCTGCCAGCATCTCCAGCGCTTTCTTGCTCGTGATACGACTCACATCATAGTTACTGGACAGTTCCTTCTCCGATGGGAGCCTGCTTCCCGAAGCATAAGTACCGTTTTTGATTCCGGCCAGCAGATCATTATAAATTTTCAGATATAACGGGTCTCTTTTCACCTTTTCACCTCTGCCACAAGCATTCACAAAGGAACGCTTTCCATTCTTTTTAAATGTATTATATGTATTATTTAATGACATGTCAATATAACATTTAGCAGGTGAAACCAGACATTTTTCCCTTTTTACAGCGCTTTTCGCACATAAATCGCCTTTTTCGGGCACATTTCCTGGCAGCAGAAGCAGGAGATGCAGCCTTTTTTTCGGAATTTCGCTTTTTTGTTTTCGATGCGGATGATGCCTGCGGGGCAGCTCTCGGCGCATTTTCCGCAGCCCACACAGAGTTTGGGATTCACCTGGGGGTAGGATTTGAGGAGGCGGGAGGCCACGAAGACGAAGGGTTTCCGCAAAAAGCCCGGCACGTTTCCCGTGAAATCCAGGCTGATGGAATCCGGCTTTTTAAAGGGTGTGAGACCTTCCGGGACCGGGGCGCCCACCAGTTTGAGTTCATCCGGTTTCGCGAGGCCTTTTTCCACGGCCTGACGAATCATGACAATCTCCATCGGATCAAGGCCCATGAGGCCTGCTGCAAAATAGTCCTGGGTCCAGATATCCCTGGAAGCCAGAAGAAGGTTCAGTGGATGGGAGGTGCCACCGGTGGGGCCGTTTCCTTCCATGGCGTCAATGGCGTCAATGATCGTAAGATTCGGATTTACGGTCTCAGCGAGCTCCACCAGCATCCGGGAGAAATCCTCGATCTCAGGCCAGCGGTAATGCATCTGCGGTTTTTCAAGACCCGGAATGGTTCCAAAGAGATTTTTGATACCGCCGGAATATCCGGTCATGGCATGGGTCTTGAGTTTGCAGATATTGATGATATAATCTGCCTTCACAATCGGCGTGATGAGATGAAAGCTGTGATTGGCAAAGCCGTCCTTACAGTTCACCGTCTCAGCGGAGCAGTCCTCGTTCAGCCAGATGCTGTCACCGATCGCGTCCATGCCGCAGACGTGGTAAATCCGTTTCATATGCTCCGGCGTGTAGGGGCCGCCGGAGCTCTCCGCCAGCGTGATATCCTCGATCCCCTGCTCCCGGAGCCATTCCGCCACGGCCTTCACCACCAGCGGGTGGGTTGTCACCGGCGCGTCCGGCTTTTTCGCCATAACGAGGTTTGGCTTGATGACTACTTTCATGCCGGGCCTTAAGTCTCTGGCGATATCCAGGGCCTCCAGCATCTCGCGGATCGCCGGACGGATCAGTTCCTCTTTATATTCTTTTACGTTTTTCAGTGTCTGTATCATAAAATAGGGTCTCCTGTCATGCCCATTTGAAACGGGGCGTCTGCCCTATTTTAGCACGTTCAGAAGCTGTCGTACAGGGAGTAAATGACTGGAGGTTCGCTCATCTCATTTTCTGCCGTAATAATTTTTTCCTGTCCTGGAACAAGATCGAAGAAGTTGTCTGAAAGAATTGTATCTTCCTCAAACTCCACATCCACAAACTTACAGAAGGTATCGGCATTAAGCCGGAAGCTCTTCTCATCTATCCGTTCACAGCGAATATTTGGCTTCTTAAATTCAAAATGTTTTGCCGGTACGAACATAACTGTTCCGCAACCAACTTCTTTTCCATCAGAAACAAAAGCATAGGCAAGATAATATTTCCGGAAATCCTCCGGTGTTCTGATCTCCTCTGAGAAATCTAGTTTTTCGATGCAGTCAGAATGAAGGCGCTCCACCGCGCAGGCAAGGGATTTTTCGCGGATCAGTCCTTTATCCACATGGAAAAGTTTCCAGGTCAGCGTTCCCTCTGCCCTTACCAGATTTTCATTGGTGACATGCAGTTCCACACGGGTCCCTTCCTCGCAGGCTGACACCAGCAGCGGCTCAAAGAAGCGGCGGGCTCCATACTGAAGTGCCTTCCAGCAGCCGAAATAATCCACACTGGCCCAGGATGCCACCGGCCAGCAGTCATTCAACTGCCAGAACAGAGACCCCATACACTGTTTGTCGTTCCGGTTTCTTCTCCAGTGCTCCACGCCGTAGCGGATTCCCTCCAGCTGAATCGTCTGTGACAGATAGAGAAACGCTTTGAAATCTTGTGGAAATTTGAAATACTGGGAAACATAATAGTTGATCACTTCATTTCCGTTTTTGCTCTTCTGATGACCTTCCATCACATAGGAGAAAATGTTTCGATCCTCCGGTCTGGTGAAACTCTCAATGGTTTTCAGACAGGGGAAGGACTGCAACCCGAACTCGGAATTAAAGCGCGGGAACGTACTCCGGAAATAGGTGAAAGGCTTCTGTCCATGCCAGACATTCCAGTCATGACTGTCTCCGATGCTCTGGTTCTCCACATCGCGCATGCTGCCGGTGGACGACGGAGAACTGGGCCAGTAAAAAATATCCGGTGCTTCTTTTTTCACCAGCGCTTTCATATCCACTTCAAACTGCTGAATATACATTTCCTTGAACCGTTTCTCCATGGTATCCCATACCATCAGTTCCGTCTCATTGTTTCCGCAGAGCAGGGCAATACAGGGATGATTCCTCATCCTTCTGGTCAGCTGAATCACCTCCGCCTCCATATTTTCCCGCTCTCTGCCTTCCCAGATCGTCACGATATTGGCAAACATGAAGTCCTGCCAGACCATAAGCCCTTTTTCGTCACAGTACTCGAAGAATTCTTCCGTTGGATAAAAGCCGCCTCCCCAGACACGAATCATGTTGAAATTGGCTTTGATACAGTTATCCAGCATTTTTCTGGAGCGCTCTGCCGTCATCCGGCCCAGCAGGCTGTCCTCCGGAATGTAATCTGCGCCCCTTGCGAAAACTTCCACGTCATTGATTTTAAAATAAAACGATTCCCCGAAAGAATCTTTTTCCTGGCAGATCGTCAGGGTACGAAGACCGATCCGGTGACTGACTTCATGAAGAACCTCTTCTTTTTCATTCAGGATCTCCGCCTTTACTGTATAAAGAGGCTGTTCTCCATAGCCGATACACCACCAGAGTCTGGGATTCTGCACGGTGCAGACAAACGTTTCTGCTCCTTCCTCCAGCCCGTAAGTCTCTATCTCAATCAATGCACCTTCCGGGTCATACACAGAAAAACGAAGTTTCTTTCCAGCCCGGTAACTTTCCGTCTCCGCTGTGCAGAAAAGTTTTACTTTTCCAAAAGAATGTTCCTGCCGGACAGACAAGTCTGTGATTCTCCCGCCGTCATATGCCTTCAAAGACAGGGGGCGGTAAATGCCCATATCTGCCAGAGCCGGGCCCCAGTCCCAGCCAAACATGCAGGCTGCTTTCCGCATCTGCATTTTCGCCTGAAAGAGATGGCGTTCAAGATCCATATCCGGATGGCTGGCCTTGATGCGCTCGATCTCTTTATAAGGGGAAGTGAAAACCACCTGAATTTCATTTTCTCCTGCTTTCAATGCATCTTTCACTTCTGTTTCCAGTACCATATGCATATTTTCGCAGTTCATGACTTTCCGGCCGTTTATGCGGATCTCCGCTATGGTATCGATGCCCTCACATTCTAGGTAAATCCGGTCGCTGTTTAAAAAATCTTTATCCAGAGCAAAAGTCCTCCGATAGGTATAATCTCTCTCAGATACCGCTTTGGAAGGACCTTCATTATCCCGGTAAAAAGGATCTTCGATCAGGCCTGCATTCATCAGATTCTCATAAACTGATCCCGGCACTTTTGCCTCAACCCAGTCTTTTTCGGCCTCGCTTTTGATCTGCCATTTTCCATTTAAAGAAAGTTTTTTCATCTATTTTCTCCTATATTCAAAATCTTCACCTGCATGAAGCGTCACATCTGTCTCTATATTTTTCCCGTGGATCCATATCCTGCCGTCCTTCTCCGGGTGGATCACCAGCCGGGTCAGTTCACAGTTTTCCCAGTAAAGATCCGCAGTTCGGGCATGATGAAGTGAGATTCCCGTCAATTTTCCACTGGCCCATTCTTCCGGAAGAGCCGGCAGTACCCAGACTTCATCCCCGTCACACTGGATCATAAGTTCTGTCATAGCTGCCGTGATGCCGGTGTTTCCGTCCAGCTCCCAGGTTCCCTGCCACATAGCGCTCTCATCTCCCATGACAGAAACCAGATTCGGTTTCACCAGCTCCCGAAATACCGTACGGATTCCTTCCCGGCAGGCTTTCTGATGCTTCAGTCTGGCTTCATAGCCCAGATACATGGCCATTCCCCAGGAAGTCATTTCATAAGCTGCATAGCGCACCTGGATGGATTTTTCTGCGGCAGCGGCAAGCTCCGGCGTCTTCTCCACCGTGATCTGCCGGAAGGGATAAAGCCCCAGAAGATGGGAAGTATGACGGTGGCTCAC
>ENA-OROU01002321-OROU01002321.1-human-gut-metagenome-genome-assembly--contig:-NODE-2321-length-13965-cov-29.584759_pt1 | contig 13965 bp, 7 predicted proteins | sample MGYA00242131_ERZ509054 | MGnify/ENA primary metagenome ERZ509054 (study PRJEB26280, sample SAMEA2338749) | human gut metagenome | biome: human gut; feature: human-associated habitat; material: faeces... | reverse complement strand
CGATGTCCGTGCCCAGGAAATCGTTCAACGAACCCACCAGGCCGTACTTCGCGCCGTACACGAAACCCCAGATCAAAGTCGACACCACAGCCGGCACCGCGTAGGGCAGGAAGGTGGAGATGCGGAAGAACTTCGTGCCATGCAACTTCATCGAATCCAGCGCCAACGCCATCAAAGCCGACAGGCACAGCATGATCGGCACCTGCACGCACGTGAACAAAGCCACACGACCAACACTGCTCCAGAACTGGCCATCGCCCAACAGGCGCACGTAGTTCTCGAAGCCCACGAACTTGGTGCCGCCGATCATCTGCTTCTTGAAGAACGAAATATAGACGGCATACACGATCGGCACGATGAACACGAACACGAACACCAACGCGAACGGCCACATAAACTTCCAACCACGCCAATCCGCCTTGTGTTTATTGACACGCACGGTTGCCGAATGCAGTGGCATATTGGCAACAACTTCCGTTGCTGACATCATTCTCTCCTTCGAGACATTTTTTGATTGTTTTTGATTGCCGCGCAAAGATTTCCGAGTGTGAAACAGGTGTGGATGGGAAAGCATCCCTTTCGCGCCTGTACTTTCACTCCACGGTGGAGCCTTGATGAATCGCACCCCGATCGTTGGACTGAAGAAATTCAGATTTCGATGATCGGGCGGTACGGTTCATGCCTTCGAGGACACCCGATGGTATTCTTTTCCTTTCTTTCTATTGAACGGCAGTGGCATGATCCTTGCTTTTGGCGCCCTTGCTTGTAGTCTGCATCTTAAAACCGAAGGATTATGACTGACAAATAATTTCGATGATTTCGACGATTTCAATAATCAAGGCACTCACCAGAACAGGCACGCGTGACTGTATCGTGTGAGGGCCTACGAAGTTGATGGTTCAGCGCATGATAGCTGAACCGCCGGGGTTGCAATTTGGCACATATTCCAGGCAATTTGTTGATGGAAATATATAGCAGAGCTGTTATTGGCGACATCGCTGTTGATTTACGTTATAGGTTTAATGGGCCGGGAGTCATTGCATATCTCCGTAACCTGTGCCCCTCCATGGGTTTTGTATGCGCTGCTTGAGGGGCCATTGTCGGTGGCGGTGCGGCTGCTACCGTTGGTCTCAGTGGAGCATTCGCTAATGTGACTTTCTCGTTCTTTAGACAATGGATCATCAATTGTGTTGGCCATTGCGTGATGCAGCCGCGCGTGTCTGTTCTGGTGAGTGCCTTGATTATTGAAATCGTCGAAATCATCGAAATTATTTGTCAGTCATAATCCTTCGGTTTTAAGATGCAGACTACAAGCAAGGGCGCCAAAAGCAAGGATCATGCCACTGCTGCTCAATAGAAAGAAAGGGAAACAATGAGGTTCTCGTTAGGAAAAATAATTGCTCTCTGCGGTGCTGCGGCGATGGTTGTTCCATTGGCAGCGTGTGGAACAACTCAGTCGGAAACTTCCGATGGGAGCGGTAAGACGGTTGTTAATGTTTGGGCTTGGGATAACAATCTTAAAGCTAATGCTAAGGTTTTCATGAAGAAAAACCCTAACATTGTCATCAAATTTACCAATGCCGGTAGTAGTAAAGATGAATACAAAGCTCTGAATAATGCTTTGGAAGCTGGCAGTGGAATTCCGGATATAGCCATGATTGAATATTTTGCGATTCCTGAGTATGTAATTAAGGGCTCTCTTAAAAATCTGAATGACTATGGGACTGCCAAATATAAGGATTTCTACACCCCAGGTACTTGGAATGCAGTGAATTTCAATGGCGGTATGTATGGTATGCCAGTCGACTCTGGACCAATGGCTTTTTTCTATGACAAAGAGGTATTTGACAAAGCTGGCATTTCTGAGCCGCCAAGTACTTGGGATGAGTTCTATCAAGATGCAAAGAAGATTAAGCAGATTGGTTCATATATTACTAATGATCCAGGGAACGCCGGATTCTTCAATGCAATGGTCTGGCAAGCAGGTGGACACCCATATTCCACATCTAAAGACGGCACCAAGGTTACCGTCAAACTCACTACTGATAAAGGAGTGCAGAAATTCTGTGACTTCTGGCAAAAGATGATTGATGAAGGACTAATCGAAACGAAGACAAAAGATAGTTCTGATGATTGGTATCGTTCAGTTGGTTCCGGAGAATTTGCGAGCGTGATATCTGCTGCATGGGCTCCCGGCATGTTTTTAAACAATGCTTCGGAGGGTGCTGGAAAGTGGCGAATTGCTCAAATGCCAACGTGGAACGCCGGCGAGAAGGTAAGTTCTGAGAACGGCGGCTCCTCCCTTGCCCTGATGTCGTCATCCAAGAATGCGGATGCTGCGTACAAGTTTATGGAATTTGCCAGCACTAATTCTGATGCCATCATGTCCCGTGTGGACCAAGGCGGTTTTCCTGCTGATTTGAAGACCATGTCTAACGATAAATTCCTTAGCCAGACTACTATGGTGAACTCCGATGGAGACACGGTGGATTATTTTGGCGGTGAGAAGTTCAATGCTGAATTCGCCGAGGCTGCGAAGCGTGTCACATCTAAGTTCGAATTTCTGCCCTATGACGTTTATGCGCGAAGCGTTTTCACCGACACTGTCGGGGCGGCTTACATGGGACAGACCACAATGAAGGAAGGTGTGAAGGCTTGGCAGGACAAGCTCGTTGAGCAAGGAAAGAGCCAAGGCTTTACTGTGAACGAATAAGGATAACAATGGCTGGAATCAAGGACGTGGCGGCTCTCGCAGGAGTTTCCATAAGCACGGTTTCCTATGTGATGACAGGGAAACGTCCCATAGGGGCAAATACCCGTCGGAGAGTATTGCAAGCTGCGCGGGAACTTGGTTACTTGGCGAAAAACGGTGGTCCAGCTCCGTTGAGTGGTGAGACTCATTTCGTCGCGCTGAGTTCGCCCGTCCATGATTCCACCAGCTATACCAACTATTGTGCTTATTTTCTAAATTTTCTCAAAGCGGCCAGGCAACTTGGCTATGAAACGTTGCTGTTGACTGAGGAAACAGGAGATGAGCAGCTTCGCTCTATCATCGATACTGGGATGGTGGATGGTGTCGCTCTTATGGATGTGACTATGAATGATCCCCGAATTGAATTAGCTCAGCTTTCAAGTATTCCGCTCATTTCTATTGGACATCCTATGAATGAAATAAATGTGCCATGCATTGATACCGATTTTATTGAAATGGGTGAAATGATCATGCAAACGCTTTGTCGTAATGGGCACAGCAGAATTCTGTTTGCAGGGGGGAAGGAGATTGATTACGAACGAAATGGAGGTGCAAATTACCTCATTCGACTCAGGACATCAATGCATGATGCTGCTGCGCGATACAAGATTCATATAGATGAAGAGTTTACCGACGAGGATGATTTCGATGCTGCCGAAAACCTACTTGAGAGGTTCATCTCGAGTGAGAACACAGCAATTGTGACTCAAGGCGGCCCATTGTTCCTTAATAACCTTGTTGCTGCGACGCGGCAGCGTGGAATGAAGATTCCTCAAGATCTTTCGCTGATTTCAGCGGGAACATATACAGATTCCATAGGCAAGCGTCTGAGGATAGATGAATTTCCCTTAATGCCAGCAGAGTTGTGTCAACTGGGCATGAGCATGCTTGCTCGACTCATGGATGGAACTCTAAAGGGAAAAGAAAAAGCAACATTGATTCATCCCGTATATAGGCAACGTGGATCCATAGCATCGCGTTGATGAAGAACTTGATTTAATAAGGAAACAAGATATGACTGATTTCAATCGTTCCGTCCTTCCCGACGCCGTGCGTTCCAACGGCGCGACCCCGAACCCGTGGTGGGCCAACGCGGTGGTCTACCAGATCTACCCGCGTTCCTTCCAGGACACGAACGGCGACGGCATCGGCGACCTGAAGGGCATCACCAGCCGTCTCGATTATTTGGCTGATCTTGGCGTGGACGTGCTGTGGCTGTCCCCGGTCTACAGGTCGCCGCAGGACGACAACGGCTACGACATCTCCGACTACCAGGACATCGACCCGCTGTTCGGCACGTTGGAGGACATGGACGAGCTGCTCGCCGAGGCGCACAGGCGCGGTCTGAAGATCGTGATGGATCTGGTGGTCAACCACACGTCCGACGAGCATGCCTGGTTCCAGGCCTCCCGGGACAAGGACGACCCTCACGCCGACTGGTATTGGTGGCGTCCGGCCAGGCCGGGCCACGAGCCGGGCACCCCGGGCGCCGAGCCGAACCGGTGGGGTTCGTATTTCGGCGGTTCCGCTTGGCAGTACGATCCGAAGCGCGGCGAATACTACCTCCACCAGTTCTCCAGGAAGCAGCCGGATCTCAACTGGGAGAATCCGGAGGTGCGCAAGGCCGTGTACAGGATGATGAACTGGTGGATGGACCGTGGCATCGACGGCTTCCGCATGGACGTGATCACCTTGATCTCGAAACATCTCGATAGCCACGGACGGCTGCCTGGAGAGGTCGACTCGGAACTGTCCGAAGGAGAGATAGGCGAAGAGGGATACACGGACGCGAGCCCGTTCTGTTCCGATGGTCCGCGGCTCGACGAGTTCCTCGCCGAAATGCGCCGTGAGGTGTTCGAGGGCCGTGAGGGCTACATGAACGTCGGCGAGGCGCCGGGCATCACTCCGGAACGCAACGAGTTCATTACCGATCCGGCCCACAAGGAACTCGACATGCTGTTCCTGTTCGACCACGTGGGCGTCGACCAGGAAGGTTCCAAGTGGAACACCGTGCCGTTCGAAGTCAGGAATCTGCGTGCTCGTCTTGCCGACCAGCAGGAGGCCGTGAGGAACGCCGGCTGGGCCAGCCTGTTCTTCTGCAACCACGACCAGCCGCGTGTCGTGTCCCGTTGGGGCGACGACTCTGACCGCGAGTCGCGCGAGTTGAGCGCCAAGGCGTTCGGCATGCTGCTGCACATGCACCGTGGCACCCCCTACATTTATGAGGGCGAGGAGCTGGGTATGACCAACGCCCATTTCACCAAGCTCGACCAGTACCGCGATCTGGAGGCCATCAACGCCTACCGCCAGCGCGTGGAGGAGGCCAGGTGCCAGTCGCCGGAATCGATGATGGCGGCCCTCGCGCTCATCGGACGGGACAATTCGCGCACGCCGATGCAGTGGGACGCTTCCAGGTACGCCGGCTTCACCGCGGCCGACGCGGCGACGGAACCGTGGATCGGCGTGAATCCGAACCATGTGGAGATCAACGCGGCCGAGGAGTTCGACGATCCTGATTCCGTGTACGGCTTCTACAAGAAGCTCATCGCCATGCGCCACGGCAACGCGACCGTCGCGACGGGCGAGTGGAATCTGGTCGCGGCAGACAGCGAGCAGGTGTATTCGTTCACCCGTACCGGCGGCGACGATACGATTCTCGTCATGGTCAATCTCACCGGTAGGACGGCGCGGGTGCCGGCGGAGGTCGCGCGATTGCTCGGGAATGGCGTGAGCGAGTCGCAGGTGCTGCTCAGCACCTATGATGCCGTACATGGCGTGAAGTCGATCGCTCGCGGCGAGCTTGCTCGTTGGGAGGGAGTCGTGATTCAGCTCTAATCGACTCAAGCTGACTTCATGTTCACGCTCGACCTTACCCTGGTTGAGTGTGGACATGAAGTCAATGTCAGGGGCGTGTCTATCTCCCAGAGTGGCGTCTCTTAATGGGGAAGTCGATGTCCGTCAAATGTGAACTGGAGAACACTGGCTGGTGCAGGGCCATCTAATTTACTTAGCTACTAACTTAACGGCAAATCTTAAAAGGTGCAGCCTCGCATGATTCTGGTGAGAGGTTTTTCGTTGTTCCGTGCTGCGGATAAGGTTGGGGGCTGCGGACATTTTCTTGGAGATAGTCATGCAGCCCCCAACCTCTCCGCGCCTGAGGGGTCTTTCTATGCCTTTGACCGATACGTACTATCCAAGGGCGGCATGCTGTAACACTGACCTAGCGTTGCTCCTATGTCACAGGCAGCAGCCAGAACAGCAAGCCACCATCAGTCCGCCACCATCAGTCCGTAAGATAGGCCTGCGCATCCAGCGCTGCACGGCAGCCCATGCCCGCTGCGCTGATCGCCTGACGATAAGTACGATCCACGCAATCGCCTGCAGCAAAGATGCCTGGCGCACTGGTCATCGTGCTGGCACCCTGCACCACGACATATCCATCATCGTCACGGTCCACAACACCGGCCGCAAAATCAGTGGCTGGCGTATGACCGATAGCCACGAATACGGCGTTGGTGTCCAGCGTGCTTTCTTCTCCGGTCACCACGTTACGTACGGCGATGCTGCTGACACTGGCCGGTGCTACAGCCGGTCGTTTGAGCGTCAAGCCAGGAATGGCAATAGGTGCACCGGTGTTCTGTGTGGGGGAGGAGGTGCCGGTAATGGAGGTCACCACTGTGTTGGTCATCAGAGTGATGGTCGGATTGGCTTTGGCTCGGTCCACCATGATCTGCGAGGCGCGGAAGCTATCGCGTCGGTGAATCAAGGTGACCGAAGAACCGAACCGGGTCAGGAATAATGCCTCTTCAAAAGCCGAATCGCCACCGCCTACGACCACGATAGGCTTGTTCCTGAAGAAGAAGCCATCGCAGGTGGCGCAGTACGAGACGCCATGTCCGGACAGCTCCTGTTCGCCGGGCACCCCAAGCTTACGGAATGACGACCCTGTGGCGATGATAAGCGACGATGCCTCCAATTGGGAGTCATCGGAGAGTGTTACACGATAGGTCGGCTTGACCGAATCACTCTCACACGCCTCGATGGAAGAGACATCGTCTGCGATATAGGTTGTACCGAAGCGCTTGGCCTGTTCCTTCATGCGATCCATAAGATCCGGGCCAAGAATACCTTCCGGGAATCCGGGGAAGTTCTCCACCTCAGTGGTGTTGACCAACTGTCCACCTGGCGACAACGCACCAGTGACCATAACAGGATTGAGACCTGCGCGGCCAAGATAGATGGCGGCCGTGTAGCCAGCGGGACCAGAACCGATAATGATGACGTTATGTTTCACGTGAAACATTGTCACACCCCCATACGATATTCCGTGTCATTCAGCCAGATGCGAAGAAGGGGCGGTACCGTCGAATGTATGCGAACGGTACCGCCCCTTCTTGGGTCAGTTATCGGCATAGATGCCGATTAGAAGACCTCCACCTTTTCGATGTACAGCTGGTTCTGCGGCAGGCTATCCGATGGCACCCACAGCAGCAGATCCTGCGTCTTGACGGCTTTGGTGAACTTCACCTCAGTAGTGCCACCTTCAGCAAAGGTGAATTCGGCCACCTGCTTGCCTTGAGTGGGGTCCCCAGTGGTATTTGCGCGAATATAGCCCTTACCACCGGATGTGCGGATGGTGATAACCATGCGGTACGCATCCTGCGGCTGGTCAAGGTGCATGTAGTATGCGTACCCGGATTGGCCGCCAGGATTCGACAGGAAGTTGGCGCTGGAAATCGTAAACGCCGTGTTGTTCTCATGGCTCGGTTGCGGAACAGCGCTGGAATCCTTATCGCCGGACTTCTTGGCCTTGGTCTTCTTGGACGACGAATCAGCAGTCTCGGACTTCTTGGACTTGTCTGATGCCGAGTCCTTGGATTCGCTCTGAGTGGCATCACTCGATTTTGAAGAATCGTCAGTGGTGCCACCGTTCGTCGCGTTCTCGCTGCCACCAAATGGCACAGCGTCAGCATTGATATCAGGCCAGTCACCTTCACTGGAGTTGCTGGAAGCATCGGCAGGATTGTCTCCGGAGGATCGGAACGCATGCACTGCCCAAACAGCCGCTGCCACTACCAATATCAGAGCCACAATGATGGCAACGACCTTGGTCGACAGTTTGCCGAACAGATGTTCATCGGGCAGCTTGCTGTCAACCTCGTCATCCGGCACATCCTTCGGTGTGAAGCTCGGAGGAATGGCGCTTACTTCGGCAATGCGGGCCTGCTCCTCTTCCAAGGCACGCAGCGATTCCTCACCAGGAGCCACAGCACGGCCGCTGGCGTCGAACACGGGAATACGACTGGTTGTCTCTCCCACGGTGGCATCGGGAATACCGCCGGTAACAATAGGCACTGTCAACCGAGTATTATCACCCGGACCGCCGATGGGGGCCGGATTCATTTCGCTGTACCAGTCACCGGTGCCTTCACCGGAAAGATTTTCGTGCTCCCAGGCGTCAGAAAGGTTGAAGTCAAACAGACGGCGGGCATCAGACTGAGACTGGTTACCGTCAGCAGTACTGGACCCATCAGGCAGAGGAACCGGTGACATCGCGTGCGGAGCGGGGACGGCGGCCGTCTGAACCGGCAGGGAAGGGGTAATAGACAATTCCGGAAGACTGCTGCTGTTAATCAACGTGCTGGGAATAGGCACGATATCAGTCTCGTTGGCAGGCTTCAGTATCGCCTTGGTAATCGAGCAATCGCTTTCCACGCTCGGCAAAGCAATATCAGCATCGCTCAGTTCAGAGAGCGGCTTCCAATTACCCAACAAGGCATCGAGTTCTACAAGGGCAGCCATTGGCAACGTATGATCGTCGGGCTCGTTCAAGGCCAATCCACGCTTGCAAATCACGCGGAATTCGCCAGGGGTGTCTTGCGGCAAGGCACGCAGATTGAATGTGGGTGTCGCTTGGCTTGGCGTGCGTGTCAGCAGGGTGTAGAGTAATGCCGCAAGCTGGCGAATCGCATACCGTTCAGGACCGTCCGTGCGCAGATCGGTAGCGGACGTATCGGCCAGCATCGTGGCACATGGTGCATCGGCAATTTGCACACCGGAGGTAGTCACTCGAACGGTGTCGGTTGTGATGACGATGCCGCTGGGAGTATCCGCAATGACCTCGCGCAGCACGTCGGCGCATTCTCCGATAATCGACCGGATGGCGCTGTAGCTGAGCGGCTTGGCGGTATCTACCATGTAGTCAGTCAGGCATTGGCCGCTATCCACCGGCATGACAATGAGAAGTACGTCGGATTCCATACGGTATTTCAGTATGGGAATCACACGATCAGGGCGAGTGGCGGCGATGCGACCAGCGAGCTCATCGATTGCGGCGAAAGCGCTGCGATCGGTAATGATGAACAGCTGGCAATCCTTTGCCAGCACACGGTCGTTGGCTTTCCATGCCTGAATGCCAGGCTCCTCACGCAACGATGATACCAAGGTATATCGGTTGAGAATCGTGTCTCCGAGTTGCGGTTTCATAGTGCGTTCGGCTCCGTGTGATTGGTGTTCGAGATTGGTCTTAGATATTCTACGTGCGGGGCTATCCTTGACGGGCTCCGTCTCAGGATTGATTTACGTAGCGTCGACTTTTTTCCGGCTGGGCTGTCACAGCAACGTCCTCACTGGCCGGAGTCTTGTGTAGACGGGCCAGTATCGAGTGATAGGCGCTGATGAGTTCCGGGGTGTGTACCACCCACAACACAGCCACATATACTACGGCCAGCACAATGGTGAGCACCACGCAGATGACCAGCGCAGACCACCAGCTCATGTGCCCGCCTACTGGTCGAATATCCGCGCCGAGCAGTGCGACTACCGGTCGTTTGATCAGCCAGACCACAACTCCGGAAGCCAGTGCCGCCACAATGGCCTTGGCATATGTCCTCGTGATCTCCCGACCGCCAAGATTGCCTTCGAACTTGCGGCGCAACATCATCAACGTCAGCGGCAACGCCAGTAATCCACCGAGGGTCACCGAGCAGGCGATGCCGAGTACCCAATGCTCAGGAGGAAGTACCATCATGCCGATGATCATGAATATTGAGGTGAATCCATACTGCATCACCGCGGACAGGAAGGGGTGAAGGCCGTCCTCAAAGGCGTAGAACGTGCGCTGGATCAGCAGGAACGCCGACCCCAATGGAATGCCCATAGACAAGGCGATAAGCGCATAGGAGATCAACATAGTCTCGTCCATCGAGACGGACGGAAGCAATGCACGGATGATCGGTTCGGGGAACACGACCATGGCGGCGGCGAAGAACATGATGAGCAGGCCCACATTATTCAGTGCGCTGACCAGGTCGTGCCGTGCCTCATCCAGATTCGCAGCTGCGATGGAACGGGAGATTTTGGGGAACATAGCCGTGGATACCGATACGGCGATGAGTGAATAGGGCAGGATGAACAGTGTGTACGCATTCTGATAGGTCGCGTTGCCTGCCACGCTGAACAGGCTGGCACCCGTCAGTTCATGGGCGCGCTGCGGTGCGGATGTGGCGATACGGGTAAGGATAATGCCGCAGATCTCACTGGTGATCACCACGCCCAAAGAGCCTAACGCCACGGGACCCATAGACCTGAGTCCAAAGCCGCCAAGCCCGAAGCTGGGTTTGTACTTGAACCCGATACGGGCCAGCGGCAGGAACAGTATCAGCGCTTGGAAGGCCACGCCCAAAGTCCAGGTGCCTGCGGTAAGCGCGATTTTGTCGGCGGTCCAGAATTCGAGGGGCTGTTCATTGGCCTTGCTGAACAGCAGAATAAAGCCAGTAAAACCGGCGCAACTAATAATGTTGGCACCGGTTGAGCTCCACGCATACGTGAGGAAATGGTCTTTGGCGGCCAGGATCTGACCCAATACCGTATACAGGCCGTAGAAGAACACCTGAGGCATGCACCACAGGGTGAACGAGGTGGTCAGGGCTATCATCTGGTGATCGTCGCTACCCACGTACAGGCGGGCAAGCAGAGGGCTGGCCGCCGCCATCACCACGGTCATGGCCAATAGGATGCCGATGGCCAACGTAATCAGGCGATTCAGTCGTTCTTGGGCGTCTTTTTCTTTCAACGTGCGCACGATCTGGGGCACCAGCACGGCGTTGAAGATGCCGCCGGACACCAGCGTGAACACGGATTGGGGAATCATGGAACCGGCCTGATAGGCGTTGGCCGCCAATCCGGTGGTGCCGATGGCCGCAGCGAGAAGAATCGTGCGGAGCTGACCGGTCACACGGGAAGCAGCGGTTCCCGTGGCCATGATCAGGGAATTACGACCTACGCTTGAACTCATTCGTCGGGGTCCTTCTTCCGATGGAACTGCCGCCACAGGCCGATAATGCCCAGTAGCACGGCGAAGCCGATGATAATGAAGCCGCTGGCATCACTGATGCGCATCATACTGGTGATCGCGGTGTCCTGCGTGTTGCCGAAGCTGTTGCCTTCCCGGTCGGTCAACGACACATGGGCCGTCGATGAGCCGGAAGTGGAAACGCGGATGGTGAAGGTCACCTGAGCGTCGCTATGCGAGGGAATATCGATGTCAGCGGTTCGCGAGGTGACGATCTGCATGGAGTCAGTCAGTGAGTTGACCTGCACGCTGACGGCGTAGGGAAGGTCATTGCTGACGGTGATTGGCATTTTCGCGGATTCGCTGAACACGGATATTGATTCCGATGGGTTGATGCGTACGCCGTTCAGAAGATCGCTGGCCAGTGTTTTCGTGGCTTTGACCATGGCTTTTCGCGTGGCTGTCGGCTGGGGGGAGCCAGACATGGACCGCAGCGCCATATCGTCATGCAGCGCCAGTAAAGAGCCAATCCATTGCGTCGGATCGTTGCTATGCGAGGCGGTGTCATTGGCGTCCTGCCGGGCCAGGGCCTGCGGGTCCAACGACGAGACCTCGTCGGAATCAATCTCGTTCCTCAATATGGAGGTGGCCATGCGCATGATGTCATGCCGGCTGTCGGCCAACTGTCTCAATGCCGACCGGGTATTGGCGGTGTTGGCATCATCGGCCTTGTCGGGATTGACCGAATCGCTGACATTGTACGGATCGGCCTTGGCCATGGTCTTCAGGTCCGTCAGATTCAACCAAGACGCCTGCTCGAAGGCGCTCATCACCTGATCGATCCAGCTGGCCTCCGTGGTGCGGGAGAACGTCATAAGCAGGTATCGGGATGTATAGGGCTGTTCCATCTGGTAGAACGCGCTCTGAGCGATCAGTCGGGCCAACCGACCGGCATCGCTGGACTCGGCCTGCGCGTCCGTGCTGGTGGCTTGGCCCTTGGCCAGCGTGCCCAAGGTCGATTGCTCCTTCAGCACGGTGACATCGCCGGCAGGCGTATGCACCACGTAGGTGCCTGTGTGTACGGCTTCAGTCTGGTCGGCATCGAAAGAGGCATCGGCAATCACCGTGTCATAGCCCTGCTCGCGTGCTGCGGTCAGCGCATCCAACGTCCAACAGTTGTTGCCCTGCCATGCGTACGCGGAGGGTGTTTCGGAGTCGCCTCCGTCGGCATACCATGCGGCCGCCTGCTTGGCGTTCCACTGCTCAGTGGTGATGCCGGCCTTTTCGTAGGCCGCGGTATCGTCCAGTGCGGTATAGGCGGTGATGTCGAAGTCGGCGGGCTGCATGATGCCGGCAATGGACGGTTGCACTGCGGACTGACGCCAATACAGAGGATCCGCGATCACTTGCAGCGAGCGGTGCTTGGCGAATGTCTGCCCAAGGGATCGCGCGGTATCGGCATCCTGTTCGGATAAGGATATGGCTTGCGTATCAGTGGCTTTGGCCGCGTTGCTGGCGTCGGCGTTATCGGACTTGTCGGCCTTGTCCGTGCTGTTGGACTTGGACGATGTTGATGTCGAGGAAGTGGTGGTTTCGGCAATGCGATTGCTGATGGCCTTATTATCGACCTGCCAGCCGCTGGCGGTGTAGGGCATGGCCACGGTCAGGTTCATGGCCGGTGTTGTCGCGGTGTTGAGCCCATCCGAAGATCGGGTCAGAAAACTCGGCAAATCGGCGAGTATCTGATTGCCAACGATATACGACAGCATCAGCGGTTTCGGTCCCCAACTCCCTATGGAGGCAAGGGTCTGCTGATTGGCGTTCACCTCGATGGTGACGGTGGCAGTGCCGCCGGCGGGAATCGATGGCACGTCAACGGAACCCAACTCGTTGGGGGTTGGGATGGGGGCGTTGTTCTCGGCCCAATTCTGAATATCGGTGCGCGAGACAAAGGTGAACAACGCATTGGTGGTCAGGTGCAGTGTGCCGCTTGACGTGGCCGTGCTGTCCGTATTGCTGATGACCGCGGTGACACGATAGCCCGATTTGGAGGTGACGATGGGGGTGCTTTGCGTGATGGCAATGCTCTGCTTGGGCTGATTCTCGGTCTGATTGCCCGTTGCGTCCGTCGTATCGGATGAATCAGTCGTGTCCGTCGTATCGTTCGCGTAGACGGTCAATGGAGCGGCCAGCATCGCCACAACGGCGACGCCAGCCGCCAGTGCGTGTGCCAGACGTGTGCAATGTCGTAAGACTCCGGGTAGGTTCACTCGTTTGCCTGCCTGTTCTTCTTCCTGGCGTAGAGCCACGCGATTTTGCGTTCGTTGGGATAGCTCAACACGTCATCCAAATCTTCAAAACGCACCCAGATGGCGTCTTCCGCCTCATGATCCGGGTCTCCTTCCACCGTCAGTTCACCGCCGGTCTGTTTGAGCGCGAAGTGATGGACCAGCTTGTGCACGCGCTGCGTGGTACCGGTGAACCAGTAGTCGATGGTGGCGATGGAATCGATCACCTCGCCCAGGATGCCGGTCTCTTCATGCACTTCGCGCACAGCGGTCTGCTGCGGGGTCTCGCCTTTTTCGATATGCCCCTTCGGCAAGCACCATTCGAGATGGCCGGAGCGGGAATGACGGGCGATAATGGCCACGCGGTTCTGGTCATCGAAAATCAGACCGCCTGCCGAATATTCGCGTACGACCGGCAGTTCCTGGGCATCCAGTGAAGCGAATGTGGTCGGACCGTCCGACGTACGGCGTTGCGGCATCATGGCCGGAGTCGGGCCGGATGGCGTCACCGGTTCTACCGGCACTGCCGGTTCCGGCGAGGCAACATCTCCGGACGGGTGCCGGCCGAAGACCGTGGCCGGCGTGGGATGCGCTGACGTTGCGGGCCTCACTGGTGCTGCAGACGGCGCTGA
>ENA-OROU01002316-OROU01002316.1-human-gut-metagenome-genome-assembly--contig:-NODE-2316-length-13981-cov-11.762818_pt1 | contig 13981 bp, 12 predicted proteins | sample MGYA00242131_ERZ509054 | MGnify/ENA primary metagenome ERZ509054 (study PRJEB26280, sample SAMEA2338749) | human gut metagenome | biome: human gut; feature: human-associated habitat; material: faeces... | reverse complement strand
CCAAGGTCATTGCGGCAGACCCGGAAGTGTCCAAGTGGTTACAGGTCGTGTTCATCGAGAACTACAACGTTACCGCTGCCGAAAAGCTGATCCCGGCCTGCGACCTGTCCGAGCAGATCAGCCTTGCTTCCAAGGAGGCTTCCGGCACCGGCAACATGAAGTTCATGCTGAACGGTGCGCTGACCCTCGGCACCATGGACGGTGCCAACGTGGAGATCAGCCAGCAGGTGGGAGAAGAGAATATCTACATCTTCGGCCAGACCTCCGATCAGGTCATCCACCGCTATGCCGTGGGCGATTACGACCCCGCCCAGTGGGTGGAGGGCGATGCCAACATCCGCCGTGCCATCGGCTTTCTCACCGGGCCGGAGATGCTGGCCGCTGGTCACGCCGAAAACCTGACCCGCCTGCACGATGAGCTGATCCGCAAGGACTGGTTCCAGACCCTGCCGGACTTCAATGCCTATGTTGTGCGCAAGGGGCAGGCCCTGAGCGATTACGCCTGCGACCCGCTGGGCTGGTGCAAGAAGTGCCTTGTGAACATCGCCAAGGCAGGCTTCTTCTCCAGCGACCGCACCATTGCCGAATACGACCGCGATATCTGGCATCTGGGCCAGTAAAGAATTTTCCTAGCGTTTCGCGATCATTTTCTCTCAAAACCTGCTGTATCATTTCATACGGCAGGTTTTCTTTTTCAAAATAAAATGGCTGCTGTTTGCCATTTATCAGATCAACATCTCGTTCAACTTCGATCTCACTCCTTACATTGAGGGGGAGTGATACGTCCGCCTGCAAAACAGTCGGGCATCGAACAAGCATTTTCAAAAACAACGCAGCATCAGAAATTGGGGGCTGCATTCAAGCACCTGCAAAATGGGGGGGTGCCATTCATCCGCCTGCTGATTTTGGGCCTGTTTTTGGATGAATCAAAAAGAAAAGCACCGTACTTCAAACGAAGTACAGTGCTTTTTTGGTGGAGAATAGCGGGATCGAACCGCTGACCTCTTGCATGCCATGCAAGCGCTCTCCCAGCTGAGCTAATCCCCCATAAATTCCAGAAGCAAGCCTCTGGAATGGAAAATCTTTAGTGGGAACTTAATCGTCATCAACCATCGCTGTGGGGGTGTGTTTCTGGGTGCATCGCGCTCCCAGCTGAGCTAATCCCCCATAGCTGGTGTGCCGTCCCTGACGACGTATACTATTATACCAGCCAAAAGGAGAGTTGTCAATAACTTTTTCATTTTTTGTGAGCGACGCTGCGGCGGGTGCTGCGCTTGTAGTAGAACAGGTACTGCTGTACGATGCCAGCCTGCTGACCATAGGAAGGAAAAGGGTCGCGGCCGCCGAATTCCTCATCAATGAGTCGCTGTATCCAAACATCAATGGGAGCCATCGCGGTACGGCCATAGCCAAAGAGGCAGACGCAGTTTGCTACCTTTTTGCCGACGCCGTCCAGCTCGAGGAGGCGGGAAAAGAGAGCGTCGTCGGGCAGCGCTGCCAGAGCACCGAGGTCGAGTGTGCCGCTGGAAGCCTGTGCGGCAGCGTTCTGGATGTAACGGGTGCGGTAGCCCAGACCACAGCCCATCAGCTGCGCTCCAGAGAGGCCGCAGAGCTGCTGCGGGGTGGGGAAGAGGAAGACTTCATCGCCTTCGGCACTGAGCGGTTCGCCGCAGCACCGGGCAAGGCGTTCTACGGCGGTGCGGATGGCCGGAATGCTCTTGCGCTGGGAGATAAGAAAGGTGATGAGCATTTCCCATGGGTCCTGATGCAGGATTCGGATGCCCTGCCCAAATTCGAGCGATTTGTCCAGATAGCTGCTCTGTCCCGCCAAGCTGCACCGCAGCGCGGCATAGTTCCGGCCCAAATCAAAGTAGTTGGCCCAGCACTCCCAATCTGAGCCATACCATGCAGCGTCGTATTGCCCAGCGCCCAGCGGAGTCAGATAAAGGAGTGCGCCGCCGGAAAGAAAACGGTAGCGCCCGTCGGCCAGTTTCTGCGGCCGGAAGCACTGGCCGCTTTCGATGATTTTGTCGAGGTCAAAGTCGTCCTGGATGGTGACGAGCTGATGGGTAAGGGGAACGGTATGCATGGAAAACTCCTTTTTGGAAAAATTGTGGCGATGCCCGATTCGAGGTGGAAACTGATTTCTATCCGTACCCTTTGCGGGGAGGGCAACCTTGATGCTGAAAAGACCGGCGTGGTTGTGACAATTTCTATCTGCGCCCTCGGTGAAGAGGACGTCTTGGTTACGCCTTTGAGAACCGCGATATGATTATTATGTTATTCTATCCACACCCCTCAAATAGGAGCGACTTCAAGTCGAAGAATGCACCGGGGAACACAAACTGATTTCAACCAACGTCTTTAAGAGACGGAATTGTAGGTCAAAATACTCAGTTCCTTAGAGAGCGCATGGCAACAACTTAATAAGAGTTTACCATATTTTTGTGTCGATTTCTACCTGCGCCCTCCGCGAGGAGGGCGACTGCGTGATGGCGTTTTCCAGTGGGGTTATGCGGTATTTCTATCCACGCCCTCCGCGAGGAAGGCGACGTGAGAACATCCAGTGCGAAGCCAAACTTCTTGCCATTTCTATCCACGCCCTCCGCGAGGAGGGCGACGCGGATCGGCTGGAGATCACCACCCACTGCGCAATTTCTATCCACGCCCTCCGCGAGGAGGGCGACGCCTATGAGCCGTTCCATCTGCGCGAGAAGATCGAAATTTCTATCCACGCCCTCCGCGAGGAGGGCGACCCTCTACAATCACCGCCATGCGCACTGCTGTCAAATTTCTATCCACGCCCTCCGCGAGGAGGGCGACAGGAGACGCGAGCGGCGTACAACGCGCTCCCGTGATTTCTATCCACGCCCTCCGCGAGGAGGGCGACCGCCGCCTTGGCGCTGCCGCGCAGGTTGGTGAGGGTATTTCTATCCACGCCCTCCGCGAGGAGGGCGACGAATTGCAATGAGTGATTTGAACCTTCGTATTGCAATTTCTATCCACGCCCTCCGCGAGGAGGGCGACGCAGGCCCAGCGTTTCCTCGTTGCAGACCTGCGATTTCTATCCACGCCCTCCGCGAGGAGGGCGACGCGGCAAAGAGTATGTGGAATGCTCAACCAGCGGAATTTCTATCCACGCCCTCCGCGAGGAGGGCGACCCCGCCGGGGCAGGTGCAGCAGATCCGTCATGTTGATTTCTATCCACGCCCTCCGCGAGGAGGGCGACGTGCCCAGGGCAGCGGCAGGGCGGCAGAGCGGAATTTCTATCCACGCCCTCCGCGAGGAGGGCGACCTTCATCCGGCGCCTTGCCGGGGCCTGCGTTAAAAATTTCTATCCACGCCCTCCGCGAGGAGGGCGACGGTAGCGCCGGGGTAGGTCGCAGCATCGAACTTATTTCTATCCACGCCCTCCGCGAGGAGGGCGACGGATAATTTATTTTCCACTCCCCATAAACCTGTTATTTCTATCCACGCCCTCCGCGAGGAGGGCGACACTATGTTTTCGAGTATGCGATTCCTTTGTATCCATTTCTATCCACGCCCTCCGCGAGGAGGGCGACCTACGATATCCTCGGCCTCCAGCGCACCAAGGAATTTCTATCCACGCCCTCCGCGAGGAGGGCGACCCGGACTACCGCCTTCAGGACAACGACTACTCCAAATTTCTATCCACGCCCTCCGCGAGGAGGGCGACTTTGTCCAGCATGGCTAAGATTTTGCGGATGTTGTTATTTCTATCCACGCCCTCCGCGAGGAGGGCGACACCAGTGTGCAATGAGCTATATTACTACCTTTAACATTTCTATCCACGCCCTCCGCGAGGAGGGCGACTGGATGATTTCTCTTTCAAGGGCAATCCCATCAATTTCTATCCACGCCCTCCGCGAGGAGGGCGACAGGGCTTCTACTGCACGGCGGTTGTCCTTTATGCAATTTCTATCCACGCCCTCCGCGAGGAGGGCGACTGAAACCTGTGAAGCTGAAGGGAAATACCATTGAATTTCTATCCACGCCCTCCGCGAGGAGGGCGACCATTTTCATAAGGTCAGGGATGGCCTTATTGTTATTTCTATCCACGCCCTCCGCGAGGAGGGCGACCGGCGCTTCCGTCGCCTTTGACCAGTACGAGGGTATTTCTATCCACGCCCTCCGCGAGGAGGGCGACCCGTTTTCCCGCCGCACTCCCGGCAATAACACGAGATTTCTATCCACGCCCTCCGCGAGGAGGGCGACCGATGAGCAGTTCGTTCTTCTCCTCAGTCATGGAATTTCTATCCACGCCCTCCGCGAGGAGGGCGACCCGGGGCTTGTCCGGCACCATCCGTATGACCATATTTCTATCCACGCCCTCCGCGAGGAGGGCGACATAGCCATCATTGTAGAGGTCATCTTTGAGCCAGATTTCTATCCACGCCCTCCGCGAGGAGGGCGACGCAGAGCAAGACCTACAAGATTGGAGGTGATCTATTTCTATCCACGCCCTCCGCGAGGAGGGCGACCAGGAAGTCTGTGCCATCCCCTTCATACGAAACAATTTCTATCCACGCCCTCCGCGAGGAGGGCGACGGATAGATGGTAGGTTTAGCCTTTACCGCTCGTGATTTCTATCCACGCCCTCCGCGAGGAGGGCGACACCACCCGGCTATCATCAGCAGAGAGCAAAAGGAAATTTCTATCCACGCCCTCCGCGAGGAGGGCGACCCAGTGCGCAATGAGCTATATCACCACCATCAACATTTCTATCCACGCCCTCCGCGAGGAGGGCGACGGAGCAGCTCCGCATGGCAAGCAATCAGGGCGCAATTTCTATCCACGCCCTCCGCGAGGAGGGCGACGCCCGGACAGACACCCGGGATGCCACGACCATTGCATTTCTATCCACGCCCTCCGCGAGGAGGGCGACTACCCCTCATTGATGGCGCGGATACGCTCAGAGATTTCTATCCACGCCCTCCGCGAGGAGGGCGACGATTGCACCACCTCTGCGCCGCCGAGGAGTGATGATTTCTATCCACGCCCTCCGCGAGGAGGGCGACAGAGTCGCTGCCGCTCAGTTCTTCTTCGATTTCCTATTTCTATCCACGCCCTCCGCGAGGAGGGCGACGTGTTGCCGTCGTCATCGCACAGGCCGTCGATGTATTTCTATCCACTCCCTCCGCGAGGAGGGCGACAACGACAACGATATGATGGATGCGCGGGTCGGAATTTCTATCCACGCCCTCCGCGAGGAGGGCGACACTTCCTTCTGCAGCGGCTCGACCATTTCATCAAGATTTCTATCCACGCCCTCCGCGAGGAGGGCGACAAAAGCTCCTGCACAGAGCGGTAAAAGCAATCGAATTTCTATCCACGCCCTCCGCGAGGAGGGCGACTCGTCCTCGGCGGATTCCTTTTCCTGATTCTAGGCGATTTCTATCCACGCCCTCCGCGAGGAGGGCGACCACCAAGTCCCTGTTTGGAGTTAAAAAGCGAAAGAAATTTCTATCCACGCCCTCCGCGAGGAGGGCGACGTATCGACAAGAAAAAGCTATAGCGTCCTTAATCATTTCTATCCACGCCCTCCGCGAGGAGGGCGACGAGGGCGACAACAAGCCCGAGGAGTAACCAAAGTATTTCTATCCACGCCCTCCGCGAGGAGGGCGACCTCGGGCTTTTCGTAAAACTTTTTATCTCCATCGGATTTCTATCCACGCCCTCCGCGAGGAGGGCGACCCGTATTTCGGTAAATTCTAACAGGAAATGAAACATTTCTATCCACGCCCTCCGCGAGGAGGGCGACTGTTATCAACTTTGCTGTCTATGAGGATAGCATCATTTCTATCCACGCCCTCCGCGAGGAGGGCGACGTCGGTAGATGCCTTGTAGTGTGGACCGCCAAGATTTCTATCCACGCCCTCCGCGAGGAGGGCGACCAGGATATACCGCTGGTGCCGCTGATAGATGATAATTTCTATCCACGCCCTCCGCGAGGAGGGCGACGAGGACGTAAGGGTTAGCCGCCAGCGTCGCAGTATTTCTATCCACGCCCTCCGCGAGGAGGGCGACATGTGAACGGTCTTGTTGGAGGGGCTTTCATAGGATTTCTATCCACGCCCTCCGCGAGGAGGGCGACGATTGCACCACCTCTGCGCCGCCGAGGAGTGATGATTTCTATCCACGCCCTCCGCGAGGAGGGCGACAGAGTCGCTGCCGCTCAGTTCTTCTTCGATTTCCTATTTCTATCCACGCCCTCCGCGAGGAGGGCGACGTGTTGCCGTCGTCATCGCACAGGCCGTCGATGTATTTCTATCCACTCCCTCCGCGAGGAGGGCGACAACGACAACGATATGATGGATGCGCGGGTCGGAATTTCTATCCACGCCCTCCGCGAGGAGGGCGACGTACCCTGTACCACAAATCGTCACTCACTATGCGTGATTTCTATCCACGCCCTCCGCGAGGAGGGCGACGCATCGCAAGCGGTCTTGCCGTACTTGGCCTCCTATTTCTATCCACGCCCTCCGCGAGGAGGGCGACGCAGAAATGCTCGGAGTACGCAGCCTCCACCTGCAATTTCTATCCACGCCCTCCGCGAGGAGGGCGACCAGGTGCGCACCGCCATTCTGGACGGTATGATGCAATTTCTATCCACGCCCTCCGCGAGGAGGGCGACTACGCATCCCGCAGCCTCTCGTTATCGGTAATACTATTTCTATCCACGCCCTCCGCGAGGAGGGCGACGTCCTCAAGGAAGCAGGCCGCGTGGTTCAGAAACTATTTCTATCCACGCCCTCCGCGAGGAGGGCGACCGCCGCTCTGGCGTTCCTTGCGAGCCTCTGCAAAGATTTCTATCCACGCCCTCCGCGAGGAGGGCGACGGACACGACCGACAAGAGCAAGCAGCGGATGGAATTTCTATCCACGCCCTCCGCGAGGAGGGCGACTGCAAAGCCAGTCCTTATGAGCATCATCAAGGGTATTTCTATCCACGCCCTCCGCGAGGAGGGCGACTTCAAGGGCAACTACCATTCGATGCGCCTTACCTTATTTCTATCCACGCCCTCCGCGAGGAGGGCGACCAATACAGGGCTGACCATTGAACAGGAGGCAAAAGTGATTTCTATCCACGCCCTCCGCGAGGAGGGCGACAGGAGATCTATGCACAGGGCAACGCAAAGGACGATATTTCTATCCACGCCCTCCGCGAGGAGGGCGACGCGAACAGCTGGGACACGTTAAGATTGGTAACGATTTCTATCCACGCCCTCCGCGAGGAGGGCGACATGATAATAATGTACCATACCGGATGACGTGGGACATTTCTATCCACGCCCTCCGCGAGGAGGGCGACTAGGTAGCCATATTGCGCGACATGGTCGTCATACTATTTCTATCCACGCCCTCCGCGAGGAGGGCGACATTGGCATCGCCCTTGTCCACGTCTGGTCGAAGTAATTTCTATCCACGCCCTCCGCGAGGAGGGCGACCAAGCCAAAGCAGCGCAATGCGGTACAACTCGGCAATTTCTATCCACGCCCTCCGCGAGGAGGGCGACCACTCATCCAGAGCCGTCTAGACGAAACCAAGATTATTTCTATCCACGCCCTCCGCGAGGAGGGCGACAGCAAAAACAGAGACAAAATCTCTATTTTCAAACAAATTATACAACATTCTGCACGAATTTAGAAGAGCCTTGATTTACAACGGGTCAAAGAGCTATCCAAATCATGCAAAATGACACAAAAATCCGGTGCGAAGGTGCCGGAAAAATGCTGAGAACTCGTCCTTCGCACCGGGGCGGGAAACTCAGAACAACAGCAGGCCGTCCTGCTCGAAGGGCGGATGAACGCCGATATGCTCCACCTTACTCTTATAGTTGTTGCCCAGCTGGTAGAAGCGCAGACTGTCCAGCGCAGGGTCGATGAGAGACGTCAGCTCCGCCTTGAGAACGGCATACTGCGCGGCATCCAGCAGACACTCGAACACGGAGTTCTGCACCCGCTGGCCGTGGTCCACACAGCGCTTGGCGACTTTGCGCAGACGTTTGCGCCCGGCAGGAGTTTCGGTATTGACGTCGTAGGTGATAAGGACCAGCATACACATCCCTCACTTCCAGAAAAATGGCGGGTAAAGCTCCATATCGCCCCGCAGGGTGCGGGCCAGAAGCAGAGCCTGCACATAAGGCACGAGGCCCCACGGAAGCTTTTCGTTCAGGAACGGGTGGGTGATAGTCTCCTGCTTGCGGGTCTGCCACCCGCCCAGAAAGGCGCGGCGGCCCTCATCGGTGAGAAGGACGGCCCCGTTCTCCTGCTTCTGGAAATGCTTCGGCGTCATGATTTTCTGGTTGATGCAGGAGAGCACGAAGCGGTCGGCATAAACTGCACGCAGCTCTTCCATGAGGTCGAGGGCGAGGCTCCTGCGCCCGGGCCGGGCGCGGTGGAGAAAGCCGACGTAGGGGTCGAGGCCCACACTCTGAAGAGCCGCCGTGCAGTCGGAGGCCAGAAGCGAATAAGCAAAAGAGAGCAGGGCATTGGTGTTGTCCAGTGGCGGGCGGCGGCTCCGGCCTGCGAAAGAAAAATCATCGTGCTGCTGCAGGATGAGTGAATCAAAGCAGTCGAAATACCGCTGTGCCGCCTCGCCCTCCAGACCGCGAAGCTGGTCGAGGTCGTCACACTGCTCGATGAGGGGCAGCGCCGCCGCCAGCTGGGCGCTGGTGCGCTTGAGCTGTTCCACCGGCACCCGCTGAGGGTGGTCGCGGGTGGCCCGTTCCAGCACCCAGCGGGCGTTATAGACTTTGCCCAGGATGAAATTGCGCGCATAGAGACAGCTCTCTGCCTCGCTGTCTGCGATGCGGTACTGGGTCTGCCGCAGCAGGACGTTGCCCCGCTCTTCGCCCACGGCCCGGGCCAGAAAGCGGCCCTGCGGGCTGAAAAAGCTCAAATCGACCCCGAGGCTGGTACATTTACCCATCAGGGCAGGGCTTGCGCCGGGATAGCTGAAGCAGACGATGCCTTCCAGCGTGTGGAGCGGGACCCGGCCAATTTCAGCCTTGTTGCAGAGCAGGACGATGTTCTCCCCCTCGAGGGAAAGATAGGCGTCCTTGTTGAGGACGTAGAGCGTATTCAAAAACTTTCTCATGGCGCGGCCTCCTGCATCTCGTCCAGATGGGCGCGGAGATAGGCTTTCGGGTCGGCACGCTGATACAGCACGGGGAGGCAGAGCTCTTTGAGGGAGCAGGCGTTGCAGTGGGTGCCGGGCTTTGACTTGGGGGTATAGCCCCGGGCAAAATAGGCGTGCATCTCATCGGCCATCTTCTGGGTGGCCTGGCGCAGTTCTTCGGTCAGCGGCACGACCTCCCGCCGCCGCGTTTCCTCGTAGAAGAGCGCACCCTCCGGGATGCTGCACACCAGCATCTCTTCCAGCGCCATGGCCTGTGCGCAGAGCTGCAGCCGGTCAGCGTCGCTGGCCTTGGCGCGCCCATGCTTGTACTCGACAGGCATGGGCTTCCAGAGCCCTTCCGTGCTTTGCAGAGGGATGCCCTCCGGGTCGGCCCGGAACTCGACGACATCGCAGTTTCCGCTCAGGCCCAGCCGACGGCTGACCACCTGCATCCCTCGGGTGATGAGCAGGCCACCGCGCCGTTCGGTCTGGTTTGCGTCATGGCAGCGGGTGTGGTCGAGCTGGCCTTCGACGGTGCGGCGGTTCTCCGCCCACTGCTGTTCCAGATGGATAAGCGCCCACTGGCGGCGGCAGAAGCAGAAGTGCTGGATGCCCGACAAGGGCAGCCAGTCGTCTGCGCCGCCCATCAGGACAGCCTCTCGCAGGTGACTCCTTCCGGCAGAGTGTCTGCTACCGTGACGGTGTAGTCGCGGTAGCTGCGGGCGGCGTCCACATCGGGCTTGCGCTGGACGGCGACGGAGTCGAAGAGCTTATAGGCCGGGGCATTGCCCAGCTCAGAATCGTGTTTGAACACGATGAGCTCCCGCACGGCCATCTTGCCCCGGGCAGCGCTGTGGTCGTTCTCGAACATATTCAGAATGGCAGTCCACAGAAGTTTCAAATCATCCTCGGAGAAGCCGGTGGTCTTCCGGGCGAGGTTGGCCGAGACATAGCCCTCGGCGCGGTAGAGGGCGTAAGGCACGATGTGCTTGCGGCCCATCTCAGTACCCTTCTTCTCGGCATCGGCCTCGGTAGTGATGGCCACGCGGGTGATGGTGACTTCCTGCGGGACGATGGGGTCCACCGAGCGGGCAAAGCTCAGCTGGACGGGGCCGCGCACCTGACCGCAGTTCAGCGCACCCTTGACGAAGGTGGTCATGACGGCACCGAAGGTGCGGATGTCGAAGTAGTTCTCACACATATAGTCCCGCAGCTTGGCATCGATGTCGGGGTCGGCCTTTTTGGCAGCTTTCAGGTCGGGGTCGATGCCCAGCGTGCTGATGGCCTCGGCATCGCTGCGGTTGAGGGGAACGCCGTCCTTGATGTAGATACGATAGCCTTTTTCGTCCTCTTTCAGGGTCTCGACATAGTTGCGGATCTTCCGCTTGAGGCAGACATCGGTCACCAGACCGTAGCCCGTCTCGGGGTCGATACGGGGCATATTGCCTGCATCGGGGTCGCCGTTGGGGTTGCCGTTCTCGACGTCGAACAGGATGACGAAATCATAGCGGTTCTTGATGGGCTCAGACATGGTTTATTCCTCCTCATTCTTTTTGGCGTAGCGTTTCTGGATCTGGTGGTAGTAGCCGATCTCAAAGACACCCTGCTCCGGCAGGCTGAGCCGCGCCGGGAAGCCTGTCTCGGGCAGCTGGGCCATCAGCTCGGTGAGCTGTTTGCTGAAATGCACCTCGTTGGGGGTGCTCATCTTCTGCAGATGCTTCTGAGCCAGCTTGACCAGCGTAGGGAAGGCCGTTGCCGGGGTGGCACAGGCCGAGTTGAAGTACCGGTCTTTGATGGTGGCGTTGATGCCGGGATTGGCGACGCTCTGGATCGTCTCCAGCACAGAGAAGAGACGCCCCAGAACATAGGGGACATTGCTGCTTTCGTTCAGGCTCACGGTAAATACCTCCTTGTTGAGCTCGGTGGGGTAGTTGCGGAGATAATAGGCTTTCAGGATGGCGGCGCGGCCCCGGGTGACTTCCCGTTCGGCCCGGATGCGCAGAGTCACGCCATTGAGCAGGGTGGCGGGATAGGGTCCGCCGGTGAGGATGGCCCGGAGCAGATCGCCCACCAGCTGGGGCGATGGATTTTTGTCCCGGGATTTCTGGTTGACCGTCTCCTGCGCCAGCGCCCAGACCGACAGGTTTTCCCGCTTGTCGAAGGCGGGGCGGGTGATGCTGAGCCGGTCGACGTGGTCCTGCAGATTTTTGGCAAACTGTCCGAAGCTGTTGCGCAGGAAGAACCGGACGGAGAGCCGGGCCGCGTTGGGCGAGATGCCCAGCACATAGAAGTTCTGGTTCGGGTCCAGCTTGTCATCGAGGAAGGAGACGGGGCGTCCCTGAGAAAGGGCTTTCAGTGCGGCGGCAAGGTCGCTTTCCGAGACGCCGCGCGCCTCGGCACCGCCGCAGAAAAACATCAACATGGCGTTTGAGTAGGCGGGAGCGGCGTTTTCGGCCCAGCAGACGATGGTGGTGTCGCCGATGCGCTGGCAGCAGTTCCGGTCAGCCAGCAGCAGATTGAGGGCCGTGGTGTAGGCGAAGGCCGCGTACTCGCTGACAGGGGCGTTGGCACCCTGCTCATGGCCATAGGAGCAGAAAGCGGGCGCGTTGAAGGAGACCAGTGCCGCACCGGCGGCCTGTGCGCCCATCACACCTTTGATGGCGGGGTGGATGCGGGCGATGCCGGCTTCTTTGCCGGTGATGAGGCAGCGGGCCGTCTCGGCGTCTGCATCGGAGGTGTCAAAGGCGGACTGCCATGCGGCCCGGATGGCGTCATCTGTGGTGGCCAGCCAGTGGGCGCCGTCGGGGGATTCGTAGCCGAACACAAGGTTCGCGTTGTTATTCAGGTCGGCCCACTGCTCTGCCAGCAGCGGGTGGGTGGGGGCTGTATCCGGCTTCCAGCTGTCAAAAAAAGCGAGGATGGCTTTGGCGGCAGGGGAGTCCACACCGTCGAGCACCTTGTGGTGGAGGACGGCACAGGCCTCGAAGCACTGGCGGGAGCGCTCGGGCTTGCCCTTCTCGTCTGCGCCCAGCAGATAGGACGTGTTGTCGCACAAAAAGTTCGCGGCGACGCCGGAGGCGCGCTTGACCCGGTGGGGGACAGGGAGCTCCCGGGGGGCAATGACGGTCTTTTTGCCCTTGGGGACTTCCTGCCGCAGGTCGTTGAGGGCGAGGAGCTGGCCGTCGGGGCCGAGGCGCAGTTCATAGCTGACTTTGAACTTACTGTCCCAGCCGGGGGCCTCCACCTTGCCCTGCTTCAAGAGCTGTTCATAATAGGCGGTGAGTGCTTGGAGTATCATGTAAACACCTCCACGTCCCGGCATTCCATCACGCCGTCCACCAGCTTTGCGCGGAAGAACTGGCTGCGGATGTTGGCCGAATCAGAGTAATCGAGGCTGTGGAGCATGAAGCCGAGGTCCTGCGTGACCTTCAGTGCCGGAATGCTGCCGCCCGGCCACTCCCGGAAGTTGGCCGGGAACTCCCGGCACCCGAAACAGGGCTGGTGATAGCACTGACCTTTGCGCAGGCGTCGGCGCAGGATGTCCTGGAACTTGCCGGGATTGTCGCTGGGGGCGGCCTTGTCCGTCAAATCGAAGTGACACTCGATGACGTAGTGGACGTCCTGCAGGACCATCGCGGCCCGCTGCTGGATGTCCTCCGAGGTGTAGAGCACCGGCGGTGTGCCGCCTTTGGCCGCACTGAGGGCGGCGGAGGACAGCAGGGTGGACTTGACCTCGTTGCGCCGGATGTTGGTGAACCGGATGGGCCGCTGGGTGTATTCCTCGGTGGACGCTTCATCCTCGGGGTCAAGGCCGAAGGGCTTGAGCAGATAGATGCGGTCAACCGTATAACGCAGCCCGGGGTGCCAGTAGATGGCTTCCACAAGGCCCCGCGCAGCGGATGGAGTGATCATGTCGTAGCTCACACGCTCGGTCTTCATTTCCGGACGAGTGAAACAGGCATAGTCGCCCCATACTTCAATGAGCATGGACATCAGCATCGCCTCCTTTCCGGGTGAAGTTGAATTTTCAGACTAAGATGAATATCGGTCATTGAAACCACCTCTTTCTTTTAGAAGTAAAGGCCGATGCCCGTCTCCACATCCATGGCAAGGCCGGTCTTTTCACTGTAGCAGCTGGTGTCGGTGAGGATGGCGGAACCATCGGGCCGCAGTTCCAGCGCCCCGGCGGCGTCAAGCTTGTCGAACTGGTCCTTATAGCAGGAGACGCTGTAAACGCCCAGCTTCCGCAGCAGCGTCCGGGCAACATGACCGCTGCGCAGCTGTTCACAGAGGGCCGCGCCCTCGCCGACGGGCAGATAGACCGTGCGGGCAGCGTTCTCGATGAGGCGGAATTCCTCCGCCACCTGTGCAAAGGGGAACTGGCAGCCCCGGATGCCTCGGAGAAAGGCATCCAGAATGCCGTGCTTGTCCACGGCGTCGGGGCCGCGCAGTTCGGAGAGCTCGTTGAAGTAGAGCTGAATGGCCCGGGGTGTGTCCAGTGTGTCCTGATGCCGGGCGGTGTAGTCCAGCGCGCTGACGTTCTGCCTGAGCATCTGGGGCGTGGAACACTCGTCCAGCCGGAACCGGTAGACGATGCTTTCCTCTGCGCCCCGCCGCCCCTCGCGGTTGCAGCGCCCGGCAGTCTGTAAGAGCGAGTCAAGACCGCACTGCTCGCGGTAAGCGACGGGAAAATCCACGTCCACGCCCGCCTCGATAAGAGAGGTGGACACCACCCGGCAGGGCAGACCCTCTTTCAGCCGCTGGCGGATGTCGTCCAGCTGACGGCGGCGGTCGGCGGCGCAGAGCAGGGTGGTCAGGCAGTAGCTGCCCTCGGTGGGCAG
>ENA-OROU01002291-OROU01002291.1-human-gut-metagenome-genome-assembly--contig:-NODE-2291-length-14135-cov-2.847585_pt1 | contig 14135 bp, 10 predicted proteins | sample MGYA00242131_ERZ509054 | MGnify/ENA primary metagenome ERZ509054 (study PRJEB26280, sample SAMEA2338749) | human gut metagenome | biome: human gut; feature: human-associated habitat; material: faeces... | reverse complement strand
GAAATTTCACCACTTGCTAAAAGAAAACAAGCAGATCCAAGACTTACAGAAAGATTTGAAATATTTATTGGTGGAAGAGAATATGGTAATGCTTTCTCAGAATTAAATGATCCAATTGACCAATATGAAAGATTTAAGAAACAAGTAGAAGCAAGAGATGCTGGTGATGACGAAGCAGGTATGATGGACGAAGATTATATTAATGCATTAGAGATTGGTTTACCACCTACAGGAGGATTAGGAATAGGGGTAGATAGATTTGTTATGTTATTAACAGATGCTGCATCAATAAGAGATGTATTATTATTCCCAACGATGAAACCATTAAATTAACAAAGGAGGAAAAGCATGTTTTATTTTCCAGGAGGAAGTAGTTACTTATATATAATATTATTAATAATGGTAATTAGTAATATTATGACAGGTGGAGTAAGTTTATTAGGTTTACTACGAAGCTTGCCAGGAGTTTTAATAGCGATAACATTTCACGAGTTTGCACATGCTTTTGCAGCAGTAAAACTTGGAGATGAAACACCAAAAATGCAAGGTAGATTAAGCTTAAATCCATTATCACATTTAGATCCAATAGGTATTATAATGCTTATATTTGCTCATATTGGTTGGGGTAAACCAGTAGAAATAAACCCAAGAAATTTTAAAGGAAGAATATCTACAAGTGCAGCAGAAGCAATAGTATCAGCAGGACCTATTATGAACTTTATACTAGCACTAGTGTTTTCGTTAATATTTGCAGCACTTGCAAAATTTGTCCCTAGCATATGGACAATGGCTGGAGGCGTTGTAGCAACAATAATCTTAGATATTATTATTATTGCGATGATGGCACAGATTTTATAAAAACAATAGATGAGCTGAAAAATACCGATATACCTATAGATAATGATACACTTGAAATATTCAGAATGTTTGGATGATATGCAATTAGATTAATACCGGAATGGAGAAACTGATATGTTTGTGACAAACGTAGTACAGTCAATATGGATACTGATTTTATATTCTTTAATGACAGTATTCATGCCGGCTGTTGTTATGCACAAAAGAATAGCAAAGAGGCGTTTATGTGAAAAATTTCTGATATGCGTTGTTGCCGGTAATTTTTATATTATAAATGTTGTTTTTATTCTGCAATTTCTTCATATTTCAAATCGTTTTACACTTTTTTGTGCAACATTTGTGGCGGCATTTGTCTATATGATTTTGAGAAACCGAACAAAATCAAGACAAATTCTTATAAAAATTGTTGATATAATGAGCAGATTAGCGAGAAATACAATGGGAAGACGTACGTTTTTTTCAAAGTGCGGCAATCATATAAAATCAGCATTAAAAAAACTTATTATAAAGATAAAAAATTATTTAAAATGCTACGGATGGGAGACATTCCTTACTATATGCCTTTGTGCGGTTGTATGTGTGATATATGGTTCAAATGGCATTATAAATTATGGATATACGGCTTCCGATACGCCGGTTCACAATTATTGGATAAATGCAATGTCTGATAATAACGTGTTTGTTGCCGGTGTTTATCCGCATGGCTTTCATTGTATTATATATTACATGCATGCTGTATTCGGAATAGATACATATGTATTATTAAGATTATTTACAGTGACAAGTGCATTATATATTCATCTTGCATTATTTGCTTTTTGCAAGGGAGTGTGCAGAGGAGCATATTCAGCATATGCGGCAGTATTCATATTTGCGGCGGTCAATCTGTTAAATAAAGACTGTATTATCAGATATACAAACAATCTTCCGCAGGAATACGGAATGATATTTATACTTCCTACAGTATATTTTATATTTGAATTTTTTAAGCATCAGAAAATGTGTCCAAAAAAAATAAAGATAAAAGAAACTGCACTTATAGTTGAGGGTGAACTTGCAGCAGAAGACCTTATATATGCGGCAGTAAGTTTCTCACTCACAATTGCTGTACATTTTTATGGAACAATGATTGCCGGCATATTCTGTATAGGAATAGTATTTGGATTTCTTATAAGGATTGTCCAGCCAAGATTTATGGCAAGAATTATCGCAGCATTTACTCTTGGAGTGATACTTGGAGTTCTTCCGCTTGCAACGGCTGTTATAATGGGAAAACCGATGCAGGGTTCAATCGGATGGGGACTCAGTGTGATTTCCGGTAATAAGACGACGACAGGTATCAATATAGATACATCAGGGCAGAATTCTTCAGGTACATCATCAGGCGGACAGTCATCAGATTCTGCTGATTTTGGCCAACAGGGGGAGGAACAGGGTGATGCCGCATATAATGATGAGGATGGACAGAATGGCCCACAGTCTGTTAAAAAACAGTCTTTTGCCGACAAATTAAAGCAAAAGGCCGGTGTGGTATATTATAAATTTGCAGACCTTTTTGGCAGGGCGTACAGGAATCTTAATAATGATATAGAAGCTGCCGTGTTTCCGCATGGAGGAGACTTTTATCTCGGATTTGTATTTATAAGCTGTGCAGTTCTTATAATATTTGGCATAATTTTTGGAATAAGCAGGGATTATGATTATGGCGGAAGAATAATTACAGTCGCATTTTCAATAATATTTATACATATGATGTTTATTGCAGGCGTATTTGGGCTGCCAAAGCTTATGGACCAGAACAGAACAAGAATATATATGACATATTCGCTGGCTGTTCTTGTTGCACTTGACTTTGATATCGTGCCATATATAATTTCAAGATTTATAAATTTGAAAACATTGTATAATACAATATCCCTTGCCATATGCGTTGTGGCTGTAATAAGAGTGGTTGATGTGTATGGACTTCGTGAACCTATTGTATATTCCAAAATCGGCATGCTTGAGTCAAATGGTGCTGTAGAGTGTCTTAGCAATATTATAAAGGAAAATAAAGACAGAACATGGACGATACTTTCAGCTAATGATGAACTGAGAATGATGGATAAACATGGTTATCATTATGAGACTCTGGATTTGTTAAAAGACATGAAAAAAAATCCTGATAAACGTATTACGATTCCAACAAAATATTTATATATATATGTTGAAAAAACACCTTTAAACTATTCTGTGGCATATGATAAGAGTGGACAGAAGGTTTCAAGGGAAGGGGCGGCAACACCACTCCCACAATATGGTGGAATTGTTTCTTATACGGGAAGATACCGCTGGGTTGTAATGTCCAAGATGTATTATTGGGCACAGGAACTTCAGAAATTGTTCCCTGAGGATGTGAGCGTATATTATGAGGATGATGATTTTATCTGTTACAAATTAGTACAGAATACATCAAATCTTTATAACCTTAACATTGATTATGAGTATAGAAATTAGGTGGAGAGGATAAGGCATGAAAAACAGGATGTTGTCCAAAAGAGTATATTTTACAGTTAGTTCACTGATGATGCTGGTTCTTTTTATGTTCCAGTTTTCAGGCATTATAAGAAAAAAGTACAATAATTTTGACGAAAATAAATATGCTGTTTCAGAAAAAAATGATTTGAACAATAATAATGTGTTTACAGTTTTGACAGATGAAGATAAGGTCGTTAAAAGCATCAGCGGATATATTGTATACATTGGAGATATTAATACAAAGACAGGAAATACAGTATACGAGTGGTGTAATTATACTAAGCGGAATCTCCTTGTATACAAAACAGTCTCACAATATCACAGATATAATGAGAAATATCCCGATGCCGTTCTTATAGATTCAGATTATGTAAACATTGACAGTGATATAGATACATTTTCTCTTCTGACTGATTATGGAATTAATCTTGTATTCTGTACACTTCCATCTTATTCCGCAATCAGTGAAAACCAGCGTTTTGAGCAGTTGTGCGGAATAAGTCCGCACAGAGAATCTGTCAATGCTTCCGGATTAAAGCTTTACAGTGGCTTTTTATTTGGAGGTGAGGCATGGTATACGAAAGAGAATGATCCTGACGGAAAATTCCAGAATATGAAACTTACAATGCCATGGTATAACACAAGCAATGCGACAAAGACATACATGTCTGCTGTGGTTGAATCAGAGGATGGAAGTAAGATTGATAATGAAGACCAGCCTGCGGTTATCTGGCGAAAGAGCCATGATCATGCATATGTATTCTGTATTAACGGAGACTATATAAAAGATATATCGGGGATAGGAATCCTTACTGCAATAATGTCAGAATCAAAGGATTTAGATATATATCCGGTAGTTGATTCACAGTCGGTAATAGTAAATAATTTTCCGATGTTTTCATTTGAAAATGATGATGCCGTAGAGAAATATTATCTCAGAAATACAAGTTCGCTTCTTGAAAATGTAATATGGCCTGATATATCTAATCTGGCAGAGTCAACAGGTGCGAGGTTTACATTTATGGCGGCACCACAGATTAATTATTCGGACAATAATCTTGTTTCTGTACGTGAAATGGACTATTTTTTCAGGCTTTTCTCTGAGATAAGTTCGGAGGCGGGACTTACAACTACAAGAGATGATGCAACATCCATTGATGAAAAACTGACAGCAGATGCCGGCATTTTTTCAAATTATTTATCAAATTATAAATTTACATCCATAATTGCAAGGAAAGATGAGCTTGAAAATGTATTATCATCGAAAAACAGCCTTATAGATGATGTAAATACGATAGTTACTGATTCACAGGATTATGGCGGTACAAAATTATTTTCGTATGTAAATGATAATGTGATTAATGTTGAGTGTCCTGTGACAAGTGATAAGTATACATATTCAGATGATTTCAGACAGAGATGTTTTCAGACGGCACTTGCGTATACCAATATAGAATTTAACATGACAGGTATATGTAATCCGGATGATGAAAAAGAGTTGTGGAATGAAGAGATAAAGTCAAAGTCCACGGCACTTACTTCATATATGAAAAATTCAAAGATGTTTACTAAATGCAGTATTTCACAGGCAGATAAACGTATACGTGAATTTATGGCGGCAGATTATTCATATAAACAAAACAGATCATATGTAAGTCTTGATATAACAGGTGCTCAGGAAACGGCACGTTTTATTGTAAGGCTGCGTACAGGGGAAGTTGAAAATGTATCGGGAGCTGTGTGTACGAAAGTTGAAAATGGTGTATATCTTATTACAGCACAGTCTAAGCATGTTGAAATGACAATTAAGACAGAATAGTGTGCAAAGCAGGAGGGTAAGGATGAGAATATGTATTGTTGCTGAAGGCTGCTATCCTTATGTGGTAGGTGGTGTTTCAAGCTGGATAAACAATTTAATAAGGTCATTTCCACAGCATGAATTTATAATGCTTGCAGTTATTTCTGACAGGAGTGTTAGTGGCAAATTCAAATATAATCTTCCGGATAATCTGACAGAGGTACATGAGGTATACTTAAATGATACCGAATGGGTAAACAGGACAAGAAAAAATTACAAAAATGCCAGATTATCAGCAAAAAATAAAGAGGCACTAAATTCACTCCTTATCGGTACTGACACAGACTGGGAGACGCTTACGAGACTTTTACAGAATCCAAAGCTTTCGCTTGATGCACTTCTTATGGGACCTGACTTTCTCGATGCTGTTGTAAAAAGTTATGAGTTAAAACATGGCGAAATCATATTTTCGGATTTTTTATGGACTATGCGTTCAATGTATCTTCCGCTTTTTCTTGCAATGCATTCAGATATTCCTAAGGCAGATATTTTTCATTGTGTTGCTACAGGATACTCAGGTGTTCTTGGCTCAATGGCAAAAATACTTTACCCCGGAAGCAGACTTATTGTTTCAGAACACGGAATATATACAAGAGAGCGTGAGGAAGAAGTTATCAAGGCATCATGGATAGCCGGAATATACAAGGATTTATGGATAGACCAGTTTAAGAAAATGTCTCTGTTTGCATACGATAAGGCTGACCGGGTTACATCGCTTTATGGTACAGCGAGCAGACTTCAGATAGAACTTGGCTGCCCTGAGGAAAAAATTATGATTACTCCAAACGGAATAGACCAGGAAAGGTTTAAAGATATTCCGATGAAAGAACCGGATGACGAATATATCAATGTCGGTGCAGTGCTTCGAGTTACGCCGATTAAAGATGTAAAGACTATGATAATGGCATTTGGTTATGCAAAAAATAACAATCCAAAGCTGAAATTGTGGATTATGGGTCCTACAGATGAGGATGAAGATTATGCAAAAGAATGTTTTGACCTTGTTGAAGATATGCAGATAAAAGATATAATATTTACAGGAAGAATCAATACATCGGAATATATAGGAAAGATGGATTTTACAATCCTTACAAGTATCAGTGAAGGCCAGCCGCTTACAATTCTTGAGGGTTATGCGGCACATAAGCCGGCAATAGCAACAGATGTCGGTAACTGCCGCGGACTTATATATGGAGAAGATGACCCATACGGTCCATCAGGAATAGTAACCCACATTATGAATGTTGAGGAAATCAAGGAGGCAATATTATTTCTTGCTAACAATCCTGAGACTTGTAAAGAATATGGTGAAAATGGATATAAACGCCTTATAAGACGCTATACGATTGTTGATATGAAAAATACATATGATGGCATATATACTGAGTTATCAAAGAATATGACGGATTAAAATGGATGTAAATATCAGGAGGTGAGAGAATGGCAGGAATAGGAATTAAATTAAATAAATTCTTTGATAAAGGTACAGTTACAGGCTATCTTGCAGGTTCGGGTTACAGTGTTGTAACGACAATAGCACCTATGCTGCTTGTTATAGCTGATATCCTTGCTATGCAGAAGATTCTTGGTTATTCAGATGCGGCATATGGCAGCAGGCAGCTTTTTCAGGCTACAATTCTTTATATATTTGTATTTGCACTTCTTGCATCTGCTCCGCTCAATGCCGTGCTTTCAAGATATGTTTCAGATGTAATCTTTAATGAGACATATTCTGATATAATGGCGGCATTTCATCTTGGTTTGTGGATTAGTATGGCGATAGATGCAATTATGGTTGTTCCGTTTGCAATTCATGAATATATTGTTGGAGGAGTGGATATTGTCTATATAGTGACATCAGTGTGCTGTTTTATAGCACTTTCGCTTGTATTTTACACAATGCTTTATCTGTCACTGTGTAAAGATTACGGAAAAATATCACTTTTCTATTTTATAGGAATGGCAATAACATTAGGTATTTCATATATATTTGTAAACAAATTCAATATGGAAATAACGTATTCCATGCTTCTTGCAATGACGATAGGATTTATTATAATTGCATCACTTGGATATGCACTTTTGAGGCAGTATTTTACACAGAACAGTAAGAATTATAAAGATGTGTTACAATATATAGTGAGGTTCAGAAAGCTTATATATGCAAATACACTTTACACAGTCGGACTTTTTATACACAATTTTGTATTCTGGACGACAGATTTAAGAACGGTTATTGTAAAATCATTCGTTTATGCACAGGCTTATGATTTTGCGGCATGTATTGCGATGTTTACAAATATGTCCGCGAGCGTCATATTTATTGCACTTATGGAAATGCACTTTAATGCACGATATAAACAGTATTCTGAGGCCGTAATCGGTGGACGTTTATCTGACATACGAAAGACAAAATCGAGAATGTTCCGTCTGCTGGCAGATGAGATAATGGACCTTGCAAGAATACAGTTTATAATCTCCACAGCAGTATTTCTTATATGCCTCGTTGTACTTGGAAGGATGGGCTATTCCGGAACAGTAATACAGCTTTACCCATGCCTTTGTGCAGGATATTTTATATTATATCTTATGTATGCGGCATTTCTGTTTTTGTATTTTTTTAATGACCTTGACGGTGCCGTGTATACAGGACTTATATTCTGTATAATTACATTGGTTGGAAGCCTTATAAGCAGGCATTTTGATACATTGTGGTATGGAACCGGGCTTGTAGCGGGAGCATTTACAGGCTGGACATATGCGTATTTCAGGCTTTCGTGGCTTGAATCACACCTTCATATTCATATTTTCTGCAACGGAAGCATATTGAAGATGTCACATGGAAAAAGACCTGCAGGTAAAGTATATACAAAATCAGAGACGGTCGAGGAGAGTAAATAATGGGAACAGTTATATTGCGTATAGGAATTATCATATTGGGAGTATTTCTTTTATCAGTTACATTTTCCAATTATGTAAGGGGAAAACTTCGGGAAAAAGCCACATTTCTGTGGGGAATACTTGCAATTGCAATGATTTTGTCAGGTGCGGTGCCTGTATTATCAGGCTGGAGTAAAAGATTCAATGATGTGATATACATTGCACCATTTGTTATAATTATAGTATTTGTATGTATTATGTTTTATATAACAAAAGAAATTTCGGTTTTGAGAAGAAAAAATCAGGAGCTGGCAATGCATGTTTCTTTATTGAATCAGGAGAATGAGAGAATTCTTAAAGAATTAACATCTATTACCGGAAAAGATAAAAGTGAACTATGAAAAAGAAAATCTTATTTGTAATAAACACGCTTGGAAGAGCCGGTGCAGAGATGGCGATGACGGCACTTATGAATAAGCTTGATGAATCACAGTATGAAATATCACTTTATGTAATGCTTGCACAGGGTGAGCTTATAAAAGATATTCCACCGTATGTGCATGTGATTAATAAAAATTTCTGCGATAAGTCAGTTTTGTCATCACAGGGTAAAAAAAATCTCAACAGACTTATTTTAAAAAAAATTTTTGCACATGGTTCGATTTTTAAAAATATATTTTACGTTATATCAGTTCTGTTTTCGATGATAAAAAAGCATAGAATACAGCCTGATAAGCTTCTTTGGCGTGTAATATCAGATGGAAGTGATGTAACTGGTGAAGAATTTGACTTAGCTGTTGCATATATAGAGGGAGCATCGGCATATTATGTTCATGACCATGTAAAAGCAAAGAAAAAAGTTGGATTTATACATATTGATTACAGTAAGGCCGGTTATACAAGAAAGACAGATAAAAATTGTTATGATGATTTCGACCGCATATTTACTGTGTCTGATGAAGTAAAAGAATGTTTTACTTCAGTATATCCCGAACTTGAAGAAAAGACAAAAGTGTTTCATAATATAATAGATGAAGAAAAGATTATAAGTAAATCATCAGAGAAAATGAAATATAAAATGTCAGACAAAGGTATTCGTCTGCTTACTGTCGGAAGGCTTACATATCAAAAGGGGTATGATGTTGCGGTATATGCTTTGAAAGAGCTTGTAAACCATGGATTTGATGTGAACTGGTATATACTTGGTGACGGCCCTGAATATCAGACGCTTGCAGCTCTTGCGGTAAAAGAAGGCATTGACAGTCGTTTTCATCTTCTGGGAGCCGTTGACAATCCTTATCCATATTACAAGGCAGCAGACATATACGTACATGCTACACGTTTTGAGGGCAAAAGCATTGCAATCCAGGAGGCACAGGTTCTTGGCTGTGCAATTATAGCTTCAGACTGCAGCGGCAACAGAGAGCAGATTAACGATGGTGTTGACGGAATTCTTTGCGGATTCACACCGGCAGGAATTGCCGATGGAATAGAAAAATTAATTACAAATCCTGCACTTGCCACAAAATTCAGAATGGCATCGGCAGAAAAACAGATAAATCATCTGGAAGAACTTCAAAATATATACGGGATGATGAGGTGAATGGCGTGAAAGAGGTATTAATTATTATTCCTGCCTATAATGAAGAAAAAAATATTAATAAAGTGCTTGATAAGCTTGAAGAGCCTGAAATTACAGAAATAGCTGATATTCTTGTAATGAATGATGCCTCTTCAGATAATACAAACTGGATTGTAAAGCAGCGTAATCATGCTGTTGTAACACATATATTTAATCTTGGATACGGAAGTGCGTTGCAGCTTGGATATAAATATGCGATAAGACGAAATTACAAGTATGTAATTCAGATGGACGCAGACGGACAGCATGATGTATGTAATATACTTAATATATATAAGGCTTTAAAGACTAAGTATAACGATTCGTATCCTGACATTGTGCTTGGCTCCCGTTATTTAAAGGATAGTTCGCCTTATAAGACATCGTTTTTAAAAGAGCTGGCATATTCAATATTCCGTACATTTATTAAGATGTCAACAGGAAAAACTATTATGGACCCTACAACGGGGCTTCAGGGACTTAGCTGGCGTGCGGTACTTTATTATTCAAAATATGGTAATTTTGACGAGCGTTATCCCGATGCCAATATGATTACAGGAATGATACTTAAAGGCTATAATGTGGTGGAGATTCCGGCTGTAATGCACAGCAGGGAATTTGGAAAAAGCATGCATTCGGGACTTAAACCTATATGGTATATGTGTCACATGACATTAAGTCTCATTGCTGTGGTAGTGCGTCAGCACAAAGAAAAGAGACGTATGGAAAGACAGAAGAAACATGAACAATAAAAAACTGGAAAAGTATGGACTGTCGCTTCTTTGCACGGAATATAACCCATCAAGAGGCTGGTATAATATATTTCCGTTCAGACTGAAAAAGGATTACGATTTTGAAGAGCTGAAATGGAGCCTGAAAAAGAATGAGGGAATAGTTCTTGCCAGAATCTGCATAGGTGATTTCAAGGACAGGAAACTTGACGAAAAAGCAATCGGGCAGATTAATGATATTCTTGAATTTTTTAAAAAATATGACAGGGAAGTAATACTTCGTTTTGTATATGACGAGGATGGAAAAGGTCTTGAAAATGAGCCTGATTCGATAAATCTCGTAAAACGGCATATATCACAGATTGGAGAAGCTGTTCTTGCATTTAAAAGCAATATTCTTACAATGCAGGGAGCGTTAATCGGAAGCTGGGGCGAGATGCACACATCGAGATATGCAGATATAATGAGTGTAAGAATCCTTATGGCAGCAATGTATGAGGCGGTAAAAGGTGCAATTCCGCTTGCAGTAAGAACGCCGGCACAGCATGCGGCACTAGATGACAATACAGCGAAAATAACAGGATTTTTTAACGATGCACTTATGGCATCACAGACGGATTTTGGTACGTTTTCATCAGACAGTGATAAAAGAGACGAAGAGTACAGATATGCTGACGAATGTCTGAAAAATGGCGTATTGTGTGGTGGAGAAGCAGTAAATGACAATGTATATAACGATGGTGCCAATGCACAGGAATATCTCAGAAAACTTCATGTTACATATCTTAACAGCCAGTATGACGATAAAGTTTTAAATAAATGGAAAGACTGCGGAATATATGAAAAAATAAGCCGCAGTCTTGGATATTGTATTAATATTGAAAGTATAAAAACAACATTTACAGGCAAAATAAATTTTACAATTAAAAATATCGGCTATGCGTCACTGAAGCAGAATTTCTGTCTTGTAATAAGCTGCGGTGACAAAGATTTCACATCGGATGTAATCCGTGGGCTTGAACCGGGACAATCTGTAAATGTCAGATTTGATAAAAAAGCTGTTACAAATGGTGGAACACTTTTTATAAAAAGGCTTAACGATAATAAACGGATTCAGATTTTTAACGAACCGATATAATATCCATAATCATTGTAAGAAGCGTCATTGGCGAATTTTATGATTTTGCCCGATATTTTATCGCGGACTACAAGATAAATGTTGTAGTTATTTACTTTTGTTATATTTCCTGCTTTTTTAATCTGCAGCAGAGGAACAGATATATCCAGATTTATTTCATTACCCGGTGTCCATGTGGATGCTGGGTATTTTTCTGTCAGATTTTCGCTGTAGACGATGTCCGTGTTGTCCGCCGCAGCACTGTAAGAATCTGTCGGAGCGGCGGAGTTGTCGTCTTTTATTATAAAAAGTTCGACATCAAAATCTTTGTAAGACGGAGCAAATCCCTCATTTTTGAGTGTTATTTGAAGTGAACCGCCAAAAGCATTATTTTTGTGCTCAAATGATGATGACAGCAGACAATATCGGTAGCCAAGACGTGTTGTTACATAATCGTATGCGGACATGCCATTGTATACAGAATCACCGTCGGGGTCAGTGTAAGTTTGTTTTTTCCATTTATTAATTACAGCAAGGTCGTGTGCGTTGTTAAGATATGAAACATGCATTGATGCGAGGTCTTTTGCAGCATTGTCTATGTCGTTATATTTATTGTCGAGAACCACTTCGCCGCCGTTTGGAACCAAAAGACACAGTTCATCCTGAAATGCTATTTCCTGGCTGCGGTTTCCTTTTTTATCATATTCCTCATCGGAAAAATGATAATTTTCAGGACCATATGTTCCAACATCAATATAGGAACCGAGCATGCCATCATTAAAAAGTCCCATCCTTATTCTGTGACCGTCCGATTTCAGCTTTGAAATGTCAGCAGTTTTAAATATAGTGCGTAAATGCTGAGGAGTTCTTACGGAAAGGTAAATGTCGTCATCAATGAGACTGTCTAAGAGCAGTGCAAGTTCAGTCATGCTGTTGGTGTCCATATAATGTGAGCTGTGCATTTCTGCAAACGAACCGACAAAAATTCCCTGCATGATATAGATAGAATTTTTGTGGTTGTTTACAATATCAGAAGTCTGTCTCATGTGAAGTTTGACGGTTTCAATGCTGTCTGGTTCTGTCTGCATCGCCTTTCCATCCCAGTCGTATAAAAAACGCAGAATAACAGCATGCGGGCTTTCACCCCACATTGTAAATATTCTGTCAATCTGGGCGAGAGCGTTGTCAGATAATTCTGTGTTATTAAAATTTTTGAGATTGATTTCAAGAAGAACAAGCCTTGTTGAACCGCTTTTTTGTATATAGTCCTGTGTGCGTTTGTCAAAAGTATCGGCAGAAGCATCACTTATTGTATATCCAAACATATCATACCAGCCGCAATAAGGATTATTAAGTATATCATTTGCAGGAGCGAAACCGGATGATGTGTATGAAATACTGCTGTTATAAAAGTGAAGGGCAAAGCATATGAGAGCCGAAAAAACAGCAGCAACAGTAAAAATTGCCGCAATAATGCGGATAAGATAATTTTTTTTAGTCCTAAAAGTTTTCATGCTTCATATTATAGCATTAAGGTGCTATCAATGCTATAATTAAAAAAAATTATTTTCAATCTGAGCACAGAAACGAGGATTTTTCAATGGAAACAAAGAGCCGTACACAATATTCTGCCTACAATACGACAGTAGGACTCATATCGAGATTTATGGCAATTATTATGGGATATGTTGTCCGTATAGTATTTACACATATGCTGTCGGAAAATTATGTGGGTGTCAACGGACTTTTTACTGATATTCTGAATGTGTTATCACTTTCTGAAATGGGAATAGAGACAGCTATTTCATTTGCTTTATATAAACCGATTGCAGAAAATGACATAGAAAAACAAAAGTCGATTATGAATATATATAAATGGTTTTACAGGGCAGTTGCATGCTTTGTGCTGTTTGCCGGACTTCTTGTAATACCTTTTATGGGGGTGCTTATAAAGAATAAGCCGGATATAGAAAATCTTACATATATTTATGTTCTTTATCTTATAAATTCGGCAGCATCATATCTGCTTATTTACAAAAAGACACTGCTTGACGCTCATCAGCTGAAATATATCGGCGTTGTTGCAAAGACATTTTCATGGGTGATTCAGGATATTTTTCAGATTGCGATACTTATTCTTACAAAAAATTTCATTTTGTATCTTTATGTATACATTGCGGCGACAGTACTTTCCAATATTTACATTTCAAAAAAGACAGATAAGCTGTTTCCGTATGTGAACGACAAAGATGTGCAAAAACTTGATACGCAGACAAAATCAGATATTATAAAAAATGTTAAAGCCATGATGATGCATCAGGTCGGTAATGTAATCGTCAATAATACAGATAATCTGCTTATTTCGGGATTTGTTGGGATTGCAAGTGTAGGTAAGTATTCCAATTATTATCTTCTTATTGGTTCGATAAGACATGTTATGAGTGATGCTATTGACGGAATTACGGCAAGTGTCGGTAATCTTGGAGTTACAGAGGATTCATCGAGGGTAAAAAAGATATTTAATGCAGCCGCATTTTTTAACCACTGGGTGTT
>ENA-OROU01002289-OROU01002289.1-human-gut-metagenome-genome-assembly--contig:-NODE-2289-length-14159-cov-12.902581_pt1 | contig 14159 bp, 14 predicted proteins | sample MGYA00242131_ERZ509054 | MGnify/ENA primary metagenome ERZ509054 (study PRJEB26280, sample SAMEA2338749) | human gut metagenome | biome: human gut; feature: human-associated habitat; material: faeces... | reverse complement strand
CCGGCTGGGTTCCGGGCGTGGCGGACGTGGGGGGTGCGGGGGAGCCGGTGGCTCGCCTGCCGTCGTTCGCGCCTGTTTTCGTTTTCCGGCGATTGGAAAGCCGGAGGGCGCTTTCCGCGTTCCCTCCGGCTTTCCGTCCGTCGTGTGGTTTGGTTTTCAGTGTCGGCGGCGCATACCGGTGGTGGTGTCGATTCCGTCGTTGAGCATGTCGTTTATGGCGGCTTCGTATCCGTCGTTCCAGCCTTCCATGTACGCGTCGTCGTATGCGTTTTCCCATTCGTCCCATGTGATGGCGGCTGGCTCGCGCCATCGGGTGTTGGACACCTGTATCGGCTTGTCTTCCGCGCCTTCGATGGTCTGGGGCGGGGTGAGCCATTCGATTCGTCCGGTTTGGTCGATTTTCGCGAATTTTCCTTGGGTGCCGTCGGTGAGGTCGGCTTGTCCGGTCTGCCATGCGAGTATCGCGTTGCGGCTGTCGGACGCGTATCGTCCGTGCGTGTGGCGTTGGGCGATGCCGTTGTGAGCGATGTATCCGTGCTCGCCGTGGGCTAGCGTGTAGCGGAACGGGTGGGTGTTCTCGGTGTTGACGGCTCCGTGGGTGGCGAGCCGGAAGTGGATTAGACATGGCGCGTCTTTTAGTTCGTTCCAGTGTTTGGTGATGAACGCGAGGGCCTTGCCGTTGTCGGCGTTGCGTACGCGGTGGAGTCCGGTGTCGTCGTGCCATGCGATTCCGGCTCCGTCGGGGTTGGCTTCGCTCATTTGGTCGAGCTGGTCGATGGTGGGCATGCTTCCCGTTTCGGCGGTGGCGATGACGCACATGGTCAGTCCTCCTTTCGCGCGGCGAGGCGCATTGCCGGTGTGGTTTGCGGCGTGGCGTAGGCGCTTCTCGCGCTTTCGCGCATAATGTCGGCGGTTTTGAGCTGGTATGGGTCGTGGCTCTCGAAGTAGCGCCACATGTGTCTCGCCCATTCGAGGGCGGGTATGAGCCGGTGCGCGGTGGTCTCGTCCCATCGCGTGAAGGTACGCAGTTCGATGGTGCCGGAGTGGCACCCGTTGACGGCGGTGTGCTTGCCGCTGTAGTCGCCGTGGACGAGTTGGCACCAGCGGCTGTGGCTTGTGTGGCGCATGTTGAGGGCTTGCGCCTGTTGGTCGGTCAGTCCTTTGAGCACCCAGTACCAGCGGCTTGGCGTCTGGCGGCGCGTGCGGCGCACGTGCATGTGTCCTCCGGCTTTGTCGGGTTCGGTCGAATTCGTGTGGATTCCCTTCACGAGTTCGCCGATGGCGGGGAAGTCCTCATGCGTGAGGATTCGGGTCTGGTATTCGCGTCCCTCGTCGTCGAGGCTCAAATCGGTGCACCAGCCCGCGATGAGCGGGCTTTCCTTGAGCCGGTCTTGGTCGTGCATGCCGTTGATTTCGATTTCGAGTCCGATGGTGAGCATGTGCTCGCGCTCCTGCATGGCGAGCCAGCACGGGCTGTCCGCGTAGTCGGGCGTGTTGAAGTTGTTTGCGCAGTCCGCGCAGTACCCGTCTTCGTAGTCGTTGGGGTAGTTGAGACACCGTCCGCACAGGTCGCAGTCGCACCGGTCGCAGACGCATACGCATTCGGGGCATAACGCGTCGCCGCAGTCGTTGCATTCCCTGTAGCAGTCCGTGCATAACGTCGTGTCGCATCGTTCGCAGTGGTATGCGCATCCGTGGCATAGCGTCTCGCCGTAGTAGCAGTCATTTGCGCAGTCCGCGCATAATGTGTGCCCGCAGTCTTGGCATTCATGCCGGCAGATGGGGCACAACGCCGTCGAGCATTCCGCGCAATGTTGCGTATCGTCGTCCAGCGTGGCTCCGCATGCCTCGCATTCTTCCGTGGCGTTCGCGCCGGTGTTCTCGTCTTTGTCGTTCATGGTCTTTCCCTCCATGCGTTCGGACGGTCGACCGCAGTCCTCGGTTCGTCCGGTCTTTCGGACGCATGACGGTGGGACGCCGGGACTGGTGGCACGCTGGCATGCGCCCGACCTCAGGTCCTCGCAGCGTCCGCAGGATCGTCGTTCGTCTCTGCTTTCTCGTCGGTCGTTTCCGTCTAGGGTGGAGAAGGGGCTTCAGGGGCCAAGAGGGAAGACAATGTCTTCCCGGTTTTCGTTTGTTTTTGGGGTTTGTCGTCGTGTTTGTTTTGGCAGGGGATGGGCTTCGGGCCTCCGGCGGGACGCCGTCGTCCCGCCTGTTTCGTCCGTGGGGTCGGATGGCTGACCGGTCGGGCTCGTATCATGTCCCATACGCGTATGGGTGGGGTGGAAGATGGTCTTCGACGGTGTTCCTCAAATTGTTGGCTGTGTTGCTGACCGCTTGTCCTGATTGGGGCCAGGGGTATCATTGGCTCAATAGGTTTTTTTAATCGAGGTAGGTCGGTTATGTACGGTACGGAATCGATTCTTATTGTCGAGGCACGCGATACGGGACTGTTTTCGAAGCTGCTTTACAACCTTATTGGAGCCGATAATGGCTCCAATGGCGTTTTGTCCGCGAACGTCGACGCCTCGATATTCACCGAGACCCAATTCATGCAGAATCCCATCATGTCTTCCCAGAAGATCGTTTTCGTCGGATGCCCTAAGGGGGCTTCCGACTACATTCAGGCCATTCGCTTCGAGAATGATGGAGCAGTGGATGAGGACGGCGTATACATCGGCGTGAAGGGCAACCAGGCTTGCATTACCGTGGGCAAGGAGCCGCCGTCGAAGGAAGTCTATTGGAAATTCTTGGAGACCGCGGAAAGACATGGCCAGAAGTTCGATGATCTTCTGGCGCCGCTTCGCCTTCGCGAGGATACGTCTGCCCCTGGGGACGATGCCGACAAGAATCCCGTCCTCGATTTCGCCGGAAGGCTCGGCAAGGCCATTTCAAATGGAGCGAGCGGCATTAACGAGAACGTTGTGATTCGGCAAAAGGCGTCCAAGATTCGCGAGCAGCGTTACCAGTACGCGGTGAAACGCTTCTACAAGGAGATGCTCGAAGATTTCGCGGAGGCCTAATCATGGACGATTTCGACAGGGGCTATGAATTCGTTGCGCTGGAGGGAATCGGCTCTTTGCATGGCATGGACTCTGCCGAATGGCTTAACAAGGTCGAGTCCTCGATACGGGAGCTTTATTCGGCTATGGGTTCCTATGACCATTACAAGGCAAACACGGTGGCTCAAAGGTCGTTGAAAGGTTTCATCGCCGAAGAATGGGCTTATGGAACGGCCAATGTGGATGCAGCCGTCAAGGGTTTGCCACTCGAAGGTTCAAGGCTCAATTCGCACGATCTGGGTTCCGCGGATGTTGCCTTCGGCAATGACCTGTACCAGTTGAAGTACTTCTCTAATCCTAAGGTCATGGCCCGCGAGCTTGCCACCACATTGCAGGACTCGTATTCCTCTAGGGCGAAACGCTATCAGAATCTGAGTTTTGACGAGTGGGCGCGGCTCGAAGGATTCGAGGGGAAAGCTCCATCCGATCTTCTGTACGACGGTATGTGGAAACTCGTTCCCACGGACAAGTTGGAGGAAGTTCGCGCCTACACGCTGAAACGTATCATACGCGCTCAGTCGCGTGGCCTTGATGCCGAGGTCAGACGTTGGACCAAGGTTAGGGACGGTCTCACTGACAGGATACGTACGGCCAATGGCGTCGAAGGACGTCCGGCCACCAATTCGGAAATGATGGACAAGGCTATCAAAATCTCCAACGGCGAGAAACTCGACCCGGCGGATGATGCCATGACCACACGGCAGCTGGTCAGGAATGAGATGGTCCTCAGGAATGCGCTTAAAGCCGGAGCAAGCGCCGCGGCGGTGAGTGCCGCTTTGAAGGTCGCACCGGAAATCTACCGGGCCATCGACTACCTCATCGAGGAAGGCGAGCTGGATGACGAGCATCTACAAGCCATCGGCATGGCCGCCTGCGATGGCGCCGCCACGGGTTTCGTCACGGGCTCCGCCACTGCGGCCATCACGGCCGCGGCCGGGAGAGGAGTGTTCGGAGAAACCGTGAAGGCGGCAGCGCTTGGTGCCAAAGGCGCCAATGTGATCGCGGCGCTGGTCGTCATGACCGTTGAGACGTGCCGTGACTCCTATATGGTGGCGTCCGGCAGAATGAAACCTGTTGAAATGGCGCAAGGACTGGGGCAGTCGTTGTTCGCGACGGTGTGCATGTTCGCTGGTTTGGGAGTGGCGAGTGTGCTGGCTCCAGAAGCCGCTGTGCCTGCTCTTATCGGGTCGTTGGTTGGTTCGGCCGTGGGATGCTTCGCCTTTAAATCGGGAAGTTCCTGCATCATGCGTGTTTGCGCCGATTCGGGATTCACGTTCTTCGGACTTGTCGAGAAGGACGAGAGGATTCCTGCGAAGCTTTTACGGAAACTGGACATCAAGGGAGCACGTGTGAAAACCCTAAGATTGGCCCAGCCCAATCTTAAAACCGCCAGAATCGCAGACCCACATATCAAAACCGTGACACTGCATTCAATCGATATCGCATTCAATGAACAGGGGCTGATTGGGATACGCAGATTGGGACTGTGACAGACCTCATCAATGGCACGCGAGCAGAGGATATCCTTGCCTGCACTCTGATGGCAACGGGCAGATGTAGACATTGTGCTTCACATGACGTGGACGTCTTGTGGACGATGGTCTGTGACGGTGTCGTCGTGGAATGCGGGGAGCGGTTTCCCGCATGGGCGTGCCTTGTCGGAAAGGGGCAATCATGGCGCAGGAGAACAGCCGGCAGGAGGGGAATCGTTCGGAGCGTTGGGCGCGTGTGAACTTTCCCAACAAGTTCGTGCATCCGCATGAGTACACAGCTAGGGACGGCCGCGTGTTCGACAAGATGTTCGTGTCGATTCCGCCGGGCGTCACGCTCAACGGCGTGGATCTGGGCGGATACGCGTTCGACCATTTCGCCAAACCCCGCGAGATCGAGCAGAAGGCGAACGGGCGTCCGGTCGCGATCAACTTCCGTCCCGGGGAGCCGGTGCGCCTGTTCAAGAGCACCGGCGCCGAACGCCGCACGTTGGAGGTCTCGAACCCATGGGACCTGTGCCGCGCGGTGAAGGCGCACAACGACGAGTACGCGAAGTCCCGTCAGGAGGCCGCTGTCCAGGCCGCGGAGGATGTGCAGTCCACGCAGGAACGTCCGGCGGCGGGCGTCGACGAGTTCGACACGTTCGATGAGACGGGTCTGCAGACGGACGGCTACACGCCTTGCGATCCGGCTGATCCGATCATGATGTCCGACACGTCCGCGGGTATGGGAGCGACGTTATGAGCGGAGGCGGGAACGTGGATTCCGGCGGATGGACGAACCTCAGGTTTCCGAACGCTTTCGCGCATCCCTTCGAATTCCAGGGGCGTGACGGGAAAGTCCGGAAACGCATGCTCGTCACCATCCCGAAAGGCGTGGTCCTGGCGGACGGGCGCGACCTGGGAGGGTGGAGTCTGAGCGTTCACGCCTCACCGTGGGCATTGGCGCAGAAACAAGCCGGCAGGCCCGTGAGCATCGGTCTGCGCGTCGGGCGGTCGGTGGAACTGTTCAAGGGGCGTGGCGCCAGACGGCGCGTGCTCCGATTGGATGGTCCGGAGGATCTGCGTATCGCGTTGGATGAGCACCGCGACAGGATGACGGGCCGCCATACGGACTCCGGGAAACCATTCGAGAACGATTCCACGACTCGGACTTCCATGGCATCGCGGGAACGGGTCAGGGGAAGCCTTGACGACGCGGCGCCGCCGTCATATGGTCCGGCCGACGGGGATGGGGCAGGCCTGTTCAACGATCTCGCGTTCGATACCGGTTTCGTGTCGCGTATGGACGTGCTTGTTTCCGGTTTCGCCGACGATTTCGCTCACGTCCGCTACGATGCGGATATCGCGTTGTCCAAGGTCCGTACGCTGGTTGCCGAGGCGGCATGTCTTTTCGAGATGCGGAACGGCGTCAACTTCCATGACGACGCGGTCGGATGCGCGGCAATTCTCGCGTTATCGGCTGTGACCGATGCGATCAATGGACGTGTCGATGATCTTGTGGACAGGGGAGAGGCCGACCCGCGCGTAGCGGCGGCCAACCGTGTGGAACGTTCCGACGGCCATGGCGAACGTCCTGATACGTTGCGGTGTCTGCGTATGTTCACCACTGCGTACGGCAAGACGGGGGAGACCGACGTATTCGGTGACGCCGTTTCTGTCGCGGGTCCACCCGATGGCATAGCCAACATAGAACGGACAAGATGAGAGGAAGGCTTCTCTTCTATGCAGGCTATGAGGGAATTCTTATTCGTTTTTTAGACACGCAAGATCGCACCGGTGGCCTGCTCGCCGTCAAACAAGAAATCCACGAAAAGGTATCACGGGAAAAACAAGGGGCATTAGGGAAGACCCCGTTATCGGCAACGATACGGCTCATATGAAAAAGCCCCACCTCCGATGGGAAGGTGGAGCTTATCGGTGGGAAATGTTATCAGTGCACAATCGGAGCGTAAGGGTCGCCACCAACGGAACCACCATCAGCGCCCGAATTGGAGAAGTCGAAAGTTCTATGGGATCCACTGCCGCTGTTGGTGTTGTCGGACGGAGCGTAGGACTGCTGCGGAGCGGAATACCCGCGGCTGGAGTTGCTGTTGCCACCACGATTCGAGGAATAGCCGCGATTGTAGGACTGGGATTGAGCCTGAGCCGCCGCTTGTGCTTGGGCTTCAGCCTGCGCCTTGGCTGCTGCCTCGGCGTCGGCATTCTCCTTCGCAGCCTTGGAGTCGTTCACCTTTTTGATGGCGGTGTCGAGCTTGCCCTTCTCGTCGGTGTAGGTCTTCGGGTCGGACACGTCCTTCTTGTTGAGGATGGCGTTCGCCTCGTCGATCGCCTTCCTGAGGCTATCGCGGGTGGCGTTGTCAGCCACCTTCCCGTCGGTGTCCTTGAACGTCTTGTTCGCGCCGTCAACACCCTGCCTGAGCTGCGTCTTGGCGGATTCTCGTTCGCGGACATCGTGACGCCGCTGCCGCTGTTCCTGCCGTCGGGCGGAGCTGATTATTATGTGCACCCAAATAGTTCGTACATCGACCCGCGCGCCCAGCAGATGCAGTAGCGCGATCTGGCCGTTCCGGCGGGCGTCCGATACCTGCGCATGCCCGTCGAGGGAGAGGAGAGAATCCATGGGGCAGTAGGGCCGAGGGCCTTCGTGATGCCGTCCCCGGACTCCGATCTGGATGGTCCGGGGGGCTTGGGTCCACGCTTCTCCGCGAGGACCCGTTTTGGGCTCCCCCACCTGGACTCGAACCAAGACAAAGGGTTCCAAAGACCCGTGTGCTGCCATTACACCATGGGGGAACGGCGATAAAACCCGAGGTTTTCCGCCAAGTGTCTATTATGCCATATGCGGCCATCACCTGATACCGCGTGTCGGACGCTTTCGCAGGTGATGGCCGCTTCCTCCGGATTCAGTTCAATGCCTTGACTAGCCAACCATGCGTACCGTTGTCGAAAAGCTCGCTGGTGATGCGGTAGCCAAGATGTTCATACATCGCGAAATTCTTATCTTCGGAGTGTACGGCGGCAACATGTCCACCGGCCTTCCGGATGAGACGTTCCGCCTCGGCCAGCACCGTCTTGCCGATACCATGGCCACGTTCGTCGGCGACCACGGCCAAACGACCAATCACCCAACGTCCGGGTTGATCGGCATGGTCGAGATCAGGGTAGAGACGGCATGTCGCCACGGCGCGGCCGTTTCCAAAAGCCAGCAGATGCGTGGCTCGGCCCGGCTCATCCCATTCGTCGAATTCCGGACGATAATCCTTCTCCACGACGAACACCGCCGTGCGGATGCCGTGCGCCTCGTCCGTCATCATGTCGTATTCGCGGATCTCCATATGATTCGACACTACAGTCGGGCGGGGAAGAGAGACGAATGGAAGTTATGTGGCGTCGTGTTCGACGATGGCACTGTTGTCGAACGCACGCCGAACAACGCACGCCAAACGCACGTAGGCGGATGTATGACAGCCAGCGCACGTGATAGGGTACACCCGTGAACGAAAAAGAGAAGGACTCCGACACACGCATATACGCTTTGGACGGGCTCAGAGGACTCGCGGCCCTGGCAGTGGTCGCATACCATTACACGGGAGGCACCCTCCGCCAACTATTGCCAGGCGCCCAATTCGTCACCCTATTCTTCATTCTCAGCGGACTTGTACTTTCCATCGTTCCGCTACGCGTCGGAATCGACACATACAACTGGCCTCGTTACCAGCTGCGTCGCATCGCCAGACTCGCCATCCCCACCTGCACGGCGATCGGAATCTGCTGCATCGTCTCCACAATCGCCATGCACATGGGGTGGAAAGCGGAAGAATACGCAAACGCGTTCAGCACATCCTCGCCATCAGCCTGGCTACACAATCTGCTCACCCAACTCGACATGCTTTCAATGACCACCGCCGGCACCAGAGTGGACGGTTCCACATTGGCAATGGTCGACCTGCCATCATGGAGCATGTGCTGGGAATTGCTTTTCAGCCTCGCCCTGCCCGTATACGTCATCATCGCCACCGACATGCGATTCGTGGCACCCATTGCGCTCGCATGCGTGCTGTTGTCGGAGTGGACGCAGTGGCCGCCGTTGCGTCACATGGCCATGTTCGCGCTTGGCGTCGCGTTGGCGAAACGGCTTACGGACAACGGGCGCGAGACGATGCGCGACGTCGTTGCCGTACCGCTCGCCCTGTGTGGCATCGTCTTGGTTTGCCAAAGCGGTTTCGGTTTGCTGCCTGGTATTGTCGCCCAACCTTTGGCCGTGTGCGGATGCCTGATATTGGTGGTGGTCGCACTTACCTGCAACGTGGTATCCGACCTGCTTTCCACGCCACCTGTCCGTTGGCTGGGGCGCATTTCATTCAGCCTGTATCTGACCCATCTTCCCGTCCGCGACTGGATTGTGCCGTACATTCCCGTGCAGGGTCTATTGCGCCCGGTGGTTTTGTTTGCATTGTGCCTTCTGGCAGCGGAGGCGTTCTATCTTGCCGTGGAACGGCCTGCTACCAGACTGTCAAGGAGGCTGGGAAAGGTGAAAAGGGAAGCCTGATGTATTTCGCTTGCGCATGGTGCTTTAGGCGGAATCGCCGGTTTGCATGAATGTCGATTGAGCGACCGGTATACGCTTCCTGCGAGGACATGTTCGGCATGTTCCGCGGCAAGGCGTGCATTCGGAAACTGATCCGCGGAAACATGTCCGGCCACGGCAAGTCAGTCGCCATCACTTTGGAACATGGCATCCACGGAAGCGCGTACCTGCCCGGTGTCCTGTCGTGGCCCGTCAAATACCATCAGGGAGATGGAGTTGGTACGTAGTTCACTCAGCGAGCTCAGCAACGGACGCACCGCCGCGGTGCTGCCCAAAGCGACCGTGCGCCCGTCATCATCAAACGGAACAGGACATCCTACATGTTTATGAGTATCAACAGCTATCAGAATCTCTTCGACCGTCTTGAGGATAAGTTCGATGCTTGCCTCGCCGACGCCCGCATAGCCGAGAACGATGGACGCCGCAACAGGCATGGACTCTGATCCGACGCAGACGGTATTCGTGGCATGTCAATTGAATTATGATTCCCTTAGTTTCAGATTCGAAGGAATCACTTGGAGCGATTTCCACGACGGTTCGGTCGGCATTCCCGCCTTCGTGCGCGAAGGACAGAACGTCCACATCAAAGCAACAGTGGACAAATACAATCCCGACAGCGGCTTTCCCGCATATCGATGGGTTCCGTGTTTTCCCGAAGGCCCAGGACTTTCGGGAAAACACGGAACCCATTTTTCCATTTCACGAGACTTTTGGCCGACATGTGGAATATCAGCCTGGAAACGCGCCGAACCATGTAATATCGCTTGCGGACACGGGGGCCATTATGGCTGAGAGGAAGCGACCGCTTCAACCGTATGAACGTATACCGGATAATGCCGGCGCACGGACGTCTCTCTACTTCCCGTGCCTTTGCATAAGAGAAAGGCACATACCTTTATGACTGAAGAAAACCAGTCTTCCGCAGTTCGCAAACCCAACGTCAAATGGCGTGTGGTCGACATCGTCGTGGCCGCGATCGTTGCCGTCGCATCCGGCGTGATCTTCTGGGCCTGGGACTTCATCTACGCCGTCCCGACCGCCCTGTTCGACAGCCTCACCCCGGGACTGGGCGGACTCTTCCATTTCATGTGGCTGTTCGCCGGCCCGCTCGTGGCCATCATCATCCGCAAGCCCGGCGCGGCCTTCTTCGGCGAAACCATCGCCGCGGTCATCGAAACGCTGCTGGGCAATCCATTCGGCGTGGCGCACGCACTGCTGATCGGCATGGCCCAAGGACTCGGCGCCGAAATCGGCTTCGCGGTCTTCGCATACCGCAAGTGGAACCTGCTCACCGTGACCCTAGCCGGCGCGTTGACCGGCCTATCCAATGGCCTGTACGAGTGGGTCGTCACCGCCGGCTGGTCGACACTGCAAGGCGTTGTGTTCACCGTCTGCTGCGTCATCTCCGGTGCCGTATTCGGCGGAGCGCTCATGTGGTTCGTACAAAAGGCGCTCGCCAAAACCGGTGTGCTCGACCGCTTCGAATCCGGCAAGGCCGACGTCGTGGCCTGAACCACGCAACTCACAATCCAACAACAAACACAGAAAACATGCCGGCCGTCCGCCGGCGTATCCAAGAAAAGAGAAAATCATGACCAACCACGTTCCAGAAGCAACGAAACCCGCCAGTGGAGACTACGCCTGGCTGGGCGCGGAAGCCGGCTCCGTCGCCGACCTCATGTACATGCTCAACACCGAGGACTGGTACGACGCCATCAACTCGCGTTTCGTCAGCGAGCTGCTTGACGACACCTTGCCGGAATCCATCCTCAAGGCGTACCTGATCCAGGATTTCAAGTTCTATAACAACGGCATGATGGCGCGTCTCATCAAACTCGCCCCACGTCAGGAGACCAAGGACATGCTCGCGGCGCAATCGCAGTGGTTCGCCGACAACGAGGCCACCTACTTCGAGCACTTCCTCGAGGCCTATCACGTCAGCCAGGAGGAATACGACGCGACCGAACCGACCCCGGCCAACAAGGAGTACGGCGCATACCTCGACAGCCTGTCCGACAAGAGCTGGCCGGAACTGATCACCGCGATCTGCTGCATGGAATGGCTGTACCTCGCATGGGCCAAGCGCACCGTCGACGCCGACGTCATCCAGCAGGTGCCGGCGCACAAGGGCTGGGTCGACCTGCATGAAGGCGCGCACTTCCGCAAGTGGGTCGGCGACCTCATCTCCCTGGTCAACGAATACTGCTCCATCGATGGTCCGGAAGCCGAAGTGTTCCGCACCATCGTGCATCTGGAGCGCCGCTTCTTCGACGACTTCTACCCGCAGGAGTGAGCCTGCGATCCACGACCGCATAAGCCATGAGCCGGGCGCGTACGATCGATGTCGTACGCGCCCGGCTCATTTGTTGCGGTTCCGTCCGGAGCCCGGCTTCCTCGTGCGCGGCTGCCGCGCGGGGGCGGCCCGGCTACAGTGAAATCTTGTCGATACGCCGGAGCTCCTCGTCGCTGAACGAAGTGTTTCTAAGCGCACCGATGTTGTCGATCAGCTGCTGTGGACGGGACGCTCCGACCAGCACCGAAGCCACCATGCCGTCGTGCAGCAGCCAAGCCAGCGACATTTCGGCGAGCGTCTGTCCACGCTCGGCGGCCAGATCGTTCAGGTCGCGAATCTGCTGAAGCCGTTCCGGCGTCAACGCGCTCTGCTGCAGGAATCGTCCGTCATGTGCGATTCTGCTGTCCGCCGGAACGCCGTTCAGATACCGGTTGGTCAACAGTCCCTGGGCGAGCGGGGAGAAAGTGATGAGTCCCTTGCCAAGACGGTGCGCGGTCTCCTTGAGCCCATTGCGTTCCACGGTGCGGTCGAAGATGTTGTAACGGTTCTGGTTGATGATGAACGGCACATGCATCTCATCCAAAATGGCGGTGGCCTTCTCGAGTGTGGGGCCATCATAATTGGACAGGCCCACATACAGCGCCTTGCCGCTGCTCACGGCCGTGGCGAGCGCGCCCATGGTCTCTTCGAGTGGTGTGGATGGGTCCATGTGGTGGTGGTAGAAGATGTCCACGTAGTCGAGGTTGAGGCGTTTGAGGCTTTGGTCGAGTGAGGCGAGCAGGTATTTGCGGCTGCCGAGGTCGCCGTAGGGGCCGGTCCACATTTCGTAGCCGGCTTTGGTGCTGATGATGAGTTCGTCGCGGTGGTGGTGGAAGTATTCGTGCAGGAGTCGTCCGCAGTTTTTTTCGGCTGATCCGGGTTCGGGGCCGTAGTTGTTGGCCAGGTCGAAGTGGGTGATGCCGTTGTCGAATGCGGTGAACACGATGCGGCGCATGGTGTCGTATGGGGTGGTGTCGCCGAAGTTGTGCCAGAAGCCGAGGGATATGGCCGGCAGTTTGAGGCCGCTTTCGCCGGCATGGTTGTAGGTCATGCTGTCGTATCGGTTTGGCGATGGCGTATAGACGGTGGTCGGTTCGAGCATGTTTTCTCCTTTGAATATGCTGCTCATGTCGTATCCGCAATCAACATACACGTCCGTTTGTCGTGCCGCAACATTGTGCGCAATACAATAAGGCGCATCGCGGTATTCGATGCGGTGGTAGGAGAGTGGCCCATGCGTGTGGAACATGGATTCGGTCCGGTTTGGGATGCTGGATCGCGCGTGTTGGTGTTGGGTTCCGTGCCAAGTCCGAAGTCGCGTGAGATGCGGTTTTATTATGGTCATCCGCGCAATCGTTTCTGGCCGGTCATGGCGGCTGTTTTCCATGATGATGGTTGTCTGCGCGAGTGCCGGGACCCGGACCAGATTGTGGGGTTGCGTAGGGATTTCGCTTTGCGTCACCATATGGCGTTATGGGATGTGATTGAGTCGTGCGACATCGATGGAGCGAGCGATGCCAGTATCCGTAATGCGGTGCCCAATGATCTTTCCCCGATAATCATGCGATCGAAAATCGCCCATGTCTTCACCACTGGCGCGAAAGCCGCGCAACTGTACCGTAAGCTCTGCGTTCCGCTGCTTCGGGCGCATGGATTGGACGGCATGCCGATGACGCAGCTGCCATCCACCAGTCCGGCGAACGCCAAAGCCGACCTGCCCGGACTCGTCGAAGCGTACGGATGCGTCGCACGCTCCGTTTCGCAGGCGTCGTAAGGCGTTTCCGACGGCTGCGGCATTGTCCGAACCCTATTTATACAATCACGGTTGCGTTGAAATCCGAAGCGTCCTCCACTAATCCGTCTGGAATGGACGTTTCCCGCGAAAACCAGCAAAACGGAAGGCGAAAGATGGCACTGAGCGCCGCAATCATCCTTGCCGCGGGCGAAGGCACCCGCATGCGTTCCAACAAACCGAAGGTGCTGCACACCTTGGCCGGCAAAACGTTCCTGAACCGTGTCATGGACTCCGTGGCGGCCCTTGACCCCGATACGCTCGCCGTGGTGGTCCACTACCAGGCCGAACGCGTCGCCGAAGCCGCACGCTCCTACAACGAGCACGTCACCATCGTCGACCAGGACGACATCCCCGGAACCGGCCGCGCCGTGCAATGCGCGATGGCGCAGCTCACGCAGAAGGACGATCTGGACGGCGCCGTGCTGATCGCCGCATCCGACATGCCGCTGCTCGACACCGACACGCTCGACCAGCTGCTCGCCTTCCACGAGAAAAGCGGCAACGGCGCGACCGTGCTCACCACCATCCTCGACGATCCGACCGGCTACGGCCGCATCATCCGCGACAGCGAAGGCAACGTGCTGCGCATCGTCGAACAAAAGGACGCCAACAGCAGCGAACTCGCCGTACGCGAAGTGAACACCTCCGTATACGTGTTCGACGCCAAACTGCTCGCCGAAGCCATCGCCAACCTCAAATCCAACAACGCGCAGGGCGAATTCTACCTGACCGACGCGCTCGAAGCCGCCAAAGCCAATGGAGCCGTCGGCGCTTTCGCCGCCCCCGACCCGCTAAGCGTGGAAGGCGTCAACGACCGCGTGCAGCTCGCCGCGCTCGCCAAGGCGCACAACAAGCGCGTGTGCGAGCATTGGATGCGCGAAGGCGTCAC
>ENA-OROU01002280-OROU01002280.1-human-gut-metagenome-genome-assembly--contig:-NODE-2280-length-14240-cov-11.152908_pt1 | contig 14240 bp, 10 predicted proteins | sample MGYA00242131_ERZ509054 | MGnify/ENA primary metagenome ERZ509054 (study PRJEB26280, sample SAMEA2338749) | human gut metagenome | biome: human gut; feature: human-associated habitat; material: faeces... | reverse complement strand
ATACGGCGGCCACCTTGTGGGCCTCGGCCGCGGTCGGCACGCTCACTGGTTCAGGAGACCTGGTGATCGCCATCATCGGCGCGGTGATGGTCGTGCTGGCCAACCCGCTGTTCCGCGCCATCGGCTCGTTCATCGATCGCCGCCGCAGTATCAACGATTATGAGACGGTCGGCCATGAATACACGTTTGAAGTGCGCTGTTTGCAGCAACATGAGGTGAAGATTCGCTCCCTGGTATTCGATGCGGTGCATCGCCCGGGCTTTTCCGTGCGTTCTATCGCCGCGACCGACCTGCCTGACGACATCGTCTCCATCACCGCCGTGCTCGACACCACCAAGCGCAACGATGCGGACATCGAGAAAAGCATCGAGGCCGTAATCCAGACGCCCGAAGTGCTCGGCGTGCGCTGGGATGTGGAGCACATCACCACGTCCGACTGATATGACAATGCTCTCCGCACAGCCAATATGGTCACGCGGAGAGCATTATGCTAAACGGCCAACGCCGAAACTACTTCACCTTGCGAATCAGCATGATAACCACTGCACCCACAAGCACGCAGACGATGGCGATCGGGAAGATGGTCGCATAGCTGCTGGTGGCCACAACGCCGCCGACGATAACCGGGGCAAGCACTTGGCCAACCGTATTGGCAAGGTTCAGAATGCCGAGATCCTTACCGGCCTCCTCCTGGCTGGGCAGCACGTCCACGTTCAGCGCCTGGTCTACGGCAATATAGATGCCGTAGCCGGTGCCGGCCACACCCGCGTACAGCATCATGCCAAGAGCCGTAGGCATCATAATGGGAATCGCGATACCGATGGCGATAATCACCGAACCGACCGCGACGATAATCTTGCGCCGATGCAACCGGTCGGAAATGGGACCGGAGATCATGGACGTGACGATGAGCACAATCATCGAAATCACGGACATAGTGGAGATGACCGTACCGGATTCGTCTACGGACAGGCCAACATACTTTTGCAGAATGTACAGCTGGTAAGTGGCGACCATAGACCAGCCGACCATAAGCAGCAGTCGGCCTACAAGCGCCAGATAGAAGTCGCGGCAATTGCGGGTTGGCAGGATGAACGAGCGCAGAATATCGCTGATGCTCAGTGTTTTGGCTGCCACCTCATCGTTCTTGGACGACCGTTCGCGCGGCCAGACCAGAACCGCAATGATGCCAGTAATGGCAAAGAGCACCGCACCGGTCAGGAAGCCTGCGCCCATATGTTTGATGAATTGTGCGCCCATAAATGTACCTGCCGATTGGCCAACAATCTGCGCGCCACCGTAGAACGCGGAGAAAGTGCCTCGCGTACTTTCGGGGATACGGTCAGAAAGTACGGCGACTGCCGGGGCAATCATCATATTGACGCCGACCTGCACAATGGACCAGCCCGCTACGATGCCGGCGAGCGCGGCGCTATTGGCGGCGAGCAGATAACCGGCTGCGGTGATAAAGCCACCGCACACGATCCATGGGGTGCGTTTGCCGAAACGGGAGCGCGTGATGTCGCTCATCGCACCAAACACAATGTTGGCGATGAGTGCGAATACACAACCAACCGAATTCATGGTGCCGAGAATCACCTCGGGCACACCGATACCCAGTTCGGTGAAGCGTTGCGGCAGGAGTACCTGAGAGCCGGAAGTGCCGGCTGTCATCCAAATCAAGGAGAACAGCGCAAAGCCAATACCGAAGCGCCATTTTTCCTGTGTGGTCAGCGGGCGGCCTGTGTCGGGAGCCAGTGTGGATGCTGCGGCAGTCTCTTCATTGAGTGCCATGATTATTCCTTTCATACAAAGGATTCGGGAGCTCCCTGCTCAGTATTCCGGGAGGGAGCTCGGCCAGCGAATCAGATATGGAACTGGAGATGATGGGTGCCGGCGGTAAGGTTCTGGACTTCGTGGTCTGGGATGTCCACAACGGCAGTGGTGCCGACCGGCACAGTGACCGTCACATCAACGGTGCTGCCGTCCGTACCCATTTGCCAGGTGACTGCCGCACGGCCGAACGGGGTGATATGCGAGGTGGAGGCCTCGGTGAGTCCACCGCCCACAATCGGGGCGACACGGAACTTCTTCCAACCAGGTTCGATGGTTTCCAAGCCACCGATATGCGCGTGCATCCATTCGGCTACCGAACCGAGCGCGTAATGGTTGAATGAGGTCATGCCTCCCGGGTTCAAGGAGCGGTCAGGACGCATGGAATCCCAGCGCTCCCATGTGGTGGTGGCACCCATGGTGACTTGGTACAGCCAGCTGGGGCATTCGGTGGAGGTCAGCAACTGGTATGCCTCATCATCATGGCCGGTTTGGGTCAGCGCGGGTAGTACGAATGGAGTGCCGGCGAAACCGGTGCTCACCTTGCCGCCGGATTCGCGCACCAAGCAGGCCAGACAGTTGCCGGCCTTGACCTTGCGCACGGGTTCGCCATCGAGCAGGCCGAAGGCGATGGCGAGCGCGTAGGCGCACTGGGTGTCGGAGGTCATAGTGCCGTCGAGTCGAATGAAACGGTCGAGGAAGCCGGCAATCACATGATCTCGTAGCGCGGCGTATCGCGCGGCATCATCGGCGTATCCCAGAATTTCGGCGATGCGCGTAATTTGTATGCAGCTGCGGGCGTAGAACGCGGTGGCCACAAGTTCCTTGGCGGTCATCGCTTGCGTGGGGTCTTCCGGTGGCGCGGTCGGGTCGAGCCAATCACCAAGCTGACCAAGCGGGAAGTCGGGTTTGCGATCCCAGACACCGTCTGGTGAAAGGTATTGTTCGACTTCGTTTACCCAGTCGCGGCTCAGGTCATAGGAGTCAGCGAGCACTTGTGGATCGCCGCTTTCCATGTAGAGCGTCCATGGCACTTCCACGGCGGAGTCGCCCCATGTGGAGATGGATTGAGGGTGTGCCCACACGCCGAGCGGAATGAATGGCACGTAGAACGGCACGGTGCCCCATTTGACTTGGTCGGCGCGCACATCTTTGAGCCAGCTTTTGAGGAAGCCATGTACGTCGTACAGGTAGGTGGCGGTCGGCGCGAACAGGCAGATGTCGCCGGTCCAGCCCATACGTTCGTCGCGCTGCGGGCAGTCGGTGGGGATGGAGACGAAGTTGGAGCGCATTGACCATACGGCATTGGCGTGCAAACGGTTGAGCAGCGAGTTGGAGCAGGTGAGTTCGCCGGTGCGGTCCATTACCGAATGGTATACGCGGCAGTCCATGTCCTCGGCGGTGAGTTCGCCTGCGTAGCCTTCGATCTGCGCATAGCGGAAACCGTGCATGGCGAATCGTGGCTCCCACCAAGCATCGGTGCCGTTGGAGGTGTAGATATCGCACTGTTGGCCACGGCGTAGGGTGCGGGTGGCGATGGTGCCGTCCGGTTCGAGCACCTCCACGTGGCGCAATGTGACGCTTTGACCTGCTTCGAGGCCGCGCATATTCAGACGGATACGCTGTGAGCAGTTCTGCTCAAAGTCGACCAACCAGATGCCACGACCATCGTCAGTGGAACCGATGCGTTCGATGGAGGCAGGCTGGTTTCTTTCGTGTGCGCGTACCGGCGAGGTGTCAGGGTTTTCGATGCGGGCGGGGTCGTAGAAGACTTCGGCCACAGGCTTCCAGTCACTATCATCGAATCCAGGCTTGGACCAGCCGGGCATTTCAAAGCGAGCATCGTAACGTTCGCCTTCGCACAGGTCAGAGCAGACGATGGGACCAAGTGTGGTCTTCCATCGGCGGTCCCACGAGTTGGAATAAACGGCGTCGGTGCTGCCGTCCGCATATTCGACTTCAAGCTGGGCGAATACGCCGATACGGTCACCATAGTAATTCGCATAGCCACCGTCGAAGCCGAGTCTACCTCGATACCAGCCGTCACCGAGCCAGAAACCCATGGCATTTGTGCCTGCAGAGAGGTTTTCGGTCACGTCGTAGGTCCACATTTCGACACGCTGCTCATAATTGGTCCAGCCGGGAATCAATGCGTCATTGCCGACTTTAGCACCATTGATTTCCGCTTCGACCAAGCCGAGCGCGGTCAGATAGAGCCGCGCACGCACGGGCTGGTCTTTGAGTTCGATTTCGGTTCGCACGAGCGGCAAATGACGATGGTCGCTTTCTGGCTCAGCCCAGGAGGGGCCTACGAAGTCGGCAACGTGGTCGAATTCTTCAAAAAGGCCGGCTTCAAAATGCAAGGTGCGGCTGACTGCGCCCAGCGGCTTGTGACTGGCGGAGACAGCCTGCACGGTGGCAAACACTTCTTCGCGGGAGACGAGCGGCTCGAACTGCCAAGGCACAAGCACGCCGTCGTCGGCGGGCAGATAGGTTTTTTCTTCGCGCGGTTTACTGCCAGGCACGCGGCGGGTGAGGGTGAGCAGAATCTGTGCATCTTCCGGCACTGTGTGCGAATAGGTCCAGTTCATGCGCGGTGCGCGGACTGCGATGCCGAGCGCATCACCCGGATAGTGTTCAACAGTGAAGCTGGTGATATCGAGGTCGCCGGTCAAGGTACCGGGCACAATCTGCGGCACGGTTGTAGCAGTCATTGATGACTCCTTTGTCCTGAGGTGGTATGGGAATCGGCTCCTCCCGAAGAGGAGCCGTTACGGGATATCAGGCGTTGGCCTTGGCGAACTGGCGTTCCTCGTCGGTACCGTACTTCTTCTGGGCACGAATCATCACCGTGCCGGCGATGCCTTCGACCACGACGATGGCCGCGAAGCACCACATAGTGGCCTGAATGGTCTCAGGCAGCACCAGGGCCGGGGTGATCAGTGCGAACAGGCCACAGCACAGACGAGAGAAGCCGTTGATAAAGCCCTGCACGGAGGCACGGATCTCAATCGGGAAGGATTCCTGGGTCCACACCTTGTACAGTGCCTCGCCGGCGAGCGGAGAGCCGAGGTTCATGAAGGCGGTGGCACCGACGATGACCCATAGATTCGCGCCGCCCATGGCCATGGCAATCATGGCGATGACGCTGATGATGATGCCGACGAAGAAAGCCTTATTACGGTACTTGCCACCAGCAATCGAGGCGAAGACGATGTTGAGCACCAGGGTGACCAAGTTCAGGATAATGCCCAGGCCTGTAGCGAGCGACTGGGTGGCGCCGGCCTTGGAGAACATGTAGGTCTGAAACTGGCCCCATGTATTGGCCAGCAGATTCCAGCCGACATAGAAGATGACAATGGCGAGGAAGTAGGTGAGAAGCACCTTCTTATCGGCACCGAACAGCACCTTCATTACCGAGGTCTTGCCGGTGTTGTACGAAGTGGCCGGACGAGCGGCATCGCGGGCATCGGCTTCTTCGTGGAAGCGACGGAATGTTGGAGAGAACACGCGCCAAGCCCAGGCGATGACGGCGAATACAGCGAGAATGGCGAACACGACGCGACCGCCGGTGGCACCGCTCATCGTGGAGACAAGGAAGGCGCAGATGAAGGAGATGAACACGCCGACCTGCCAGAACACCTGTGTGGTGGAGACGAGTCGGGCTGCGGTGGCATCATCCGGCGCATCATGGGAAACAACCGTCATGGAAACCGGCAAATCGGCACCGGATGCGAGGCCCGCGATAATCAGGCCGACAAGCAGCGTGGTGAAATTTCCGGCAAAGATGCAGATGACCGCGCCGATAGCGTAGACCAGATTAATCCAGTTGAAGAACAGCACGCGGCCAATCTTGTCTGCGAGGCGGCCGCCGAACAGGGAGCCGAAGGCAATGGCGAAAGTCAGGATGCCGGAAAGCAGTCCAACCTGCGTGGTGTCAAGACCCAAGCCGTCCTGCCACACGGTGATGGTGGACGATAGGCCGACGATAATTCCGGAGCCGAGCATCGAACCGATTCCTGCGGCGAAGGCGAGCGGCATGTACTTGCCAAGTCCTTCATTCTGCTTTGTTGAAGCGTTCATATCTCTCCCTTACTGCTGAAGCATGTGAAGCAAATTCTTCACATGCTGGTTGAACCGTATTCAACTATTTCAAGTAATTTCAATTTGCTTCAGGCATATGTAATACATTGCCCATAGCGTGCTTGCTTACTTGATTTTCTGCGATTTCCCCGCGAACCTGCCGCCATCGCCAGCTGATATCCTCGGTGATTTCGTAGCACTATCATATCAATCTATTTTGAATATTTCAAATCAATTTCAAAGCTTTCATTGAAATTTAAATTGAGTATCTCGGTCACCTTGGCGTACAGTAGTGAAAAAAAGCAATATTCCAACAGTTATCGGCGTTACCGGGCAAAGGAGTCATCATGCCAACGAACAGTAAGGTCGGCGTGTCGGATATCGCCAAACATGCAGGCGTCTCCATCGGCACTGTGTCTAACTATCTGAATTACCCTGAGCGTGTCTCCGAAACGTTGAAAGCCAAAATCGGTGCCGCCATTCAGGAGCTTGGTTATGTGCCGCGCCGCGCCGCCCCCTCCCCCGCGCAAACAACCACTGGCACACCGATTATCGGCTATGTGATGACCGACATCGAGCATTCGCTGTTCTCCTTCATTTTTGAAGGCGCGCAGGAGGTGTGCGAGGAAAACGGTATGCAGATTATCGGTCTCAACGCCTCTTCAGACCTCGAACGGCAGCATGAACTGATTCGCACGTTGATTGGCATGAAGGTAGCAGGCATCTTGTTGAGCACCGTGCAGGATTCCGCCGAAGATGTGGCGGCCGCGCGGGCCGCAAATATTCCCATCATTCTGATTGACCACACCAATCCGTATGGAGGCACTCCCGTCTGCTCCATTTTGGAGAACAATGTTTCCGTCGGACGCATTGCCGCCGAAGAACTGATTCACACAGAGTGCAAGCGCATCGCATTTGCGGCGCATTCCTTTGACTATGAGGCGATTCAGGATCGTCAGCTCGGGGTGGAAAAAGCCGTGGCACAGGCGGGAGATGGCGTGACGTTCCAGCTCATCGATTCCGGAGGATTGATGGTTGAGGATGGACGGCAATTGGGCATGGAACTTTCCGACCGTGCCGAACAGATGCGGCGCGAGGATTCCGATAATTCCTCCGTACCGGACATACCGATACCAGATGGCATTGTGGCCGGCAACGATACATTGGCGATGGGGCTGTTGGCGAGCCTTCATGAACGCGGCGTCTTGCGTGTTCCTGATGACATCAGCGTTATCGGCACTGAGGATATGTGGTTTCAGGCGATCAGCCCCATGCCGCTAACCGTGGTGCAGGCTCCTGGCATCGACATGGGCCGCAAAGCCATGACCCAATTGCTTGACTATGCCGAGAACCCGGTCTCTCATGTGCACGGCACCACGTTGATTGAGCCAACATTAATCCGCCGCGCTTCCACCCGCGCCTGATTATTAGGGTGTGTTTACACTAGTTGATGAAGAACTTTAGACCTCAACCGAAAACATGAAACCGCATCCTGATTTAGCGACGACTTGTCACTAAATCAGGATGCGGCCAGGCTTGTCCACCGATTCGACCGGATGCGACTATTTTCGGTTGACGGTGATGGCAACTCCGTTAGCGAGAGTGCCCCCAACCGGGCAATGGGCTTCCACATACTCAATCAGACGATTTACGGCGTCCGGATCGCCATCCGCATCCAAGTCGATTGTTGAGCGGAGCCGCTGGTATCCAGGGCGGGCTGAGTTGGTTCCGAGGAATCCGCCCAAGTCGATATCGCCTTCGACGTGAATGTCGAGTTTCTTGATCTTGACCTTGAACTTTGGCGCGAACGCATTGATGGCGATTGCCTGGCAGGAGCCCAACGCATCCAAGAGGAGTTCCACTGGGTTCGGCCCCTTGTCGGTTCCGCCCAATGATTCAGGCTCGTCGACAGTGATGGTGTGATGCGTGCTCGTTGCCGTCACGTTCAGTCCTGCGACATGATGGACATCAGCCTTGAATGTAGTGATTGCCATGATCCTGTTCCCCTTCTGTTTAGACTGGCAGCCTGCGAACCCAGTTTAAAAAACGGAGGAGAAGGAACACGACGAGTCAGCAACAGCATGTGCTTATCGCGCATTATCAACGTGAGGTACGAGACAGGGAATGGATGACTATCCGCAAAAGCGACAAACATCACAGGAACAATGTCTTACGAGACTCAGCGCATGTTCTTTACTCGTGTGTCGCACACGTGTCGTTCCAGGAGTCGTAGTCTGCGTGTGAGTTAGCAGCTGACTCGTTGGCGTACAGTCAGTTGTCCGAGCAGGTAATCCCGATACTGTTTGTCCATTTGATGCCGTATTCGGTTTGCTGGCGTATGGAAGTCCTCGACGGTTTTCTCCTCATGGAATGAGCCCATCATCGTGTAGTAGCTACGACCTAGGGCCGATTCTCCAGTCGAAGTTCATACCCAGGTTAAAGGTGCCGGCGTTGAATTTATCGTGATAATACTTGAACGACTTCTACGAGTGGGTGACGCTCTTCGGGGATTAAAGCCAGTTGTGGAGTACGCAATCATTTTTCTAAGTTCCATATATTCTCCTTGCAAGAGAGCAGCCCATGGCAAAATCACTGAAATTCTAACGTAATGGGCTCACTTCCAGAGGTTCTGGATGCACCCCTATCCTGATGGACTCGGTCATGAAGTCAATGACAGTCCTCGTCAACCACCTCGCAATGGCGGAAATCGCCCCGAAACGTCGACGTTATCAGGAAGCAAAAGGCTGTGCCTAATTTCAGGCTTGCAAATCAATTCCCCGATAGGAGAACGGTATGAGGTTCAGAACGGCTCAACGGAAAAAGATGGTAGCGATTGCCGCGGCTTTGGTGGCTTGTATGATGATGGCCGGATGCGGAGCATCAGCCAATACGGTCGACATATCCAGCATGGAATTCAATCCACAAGGCAAAACCATCAAACAGATTGCTGCAGCATTGGAATCCGGTGAAACCACCAGCCGACAACTTGTCTCCTACTATCTCGACCGAATCAACAAGTATGATGACAACGGTCCAGAAATCAATGCCATCACGCAAATTAATCCACATGTGATGCGGCAGGCGTATCTCAGTGACCGTGGGCGCAAAGACCATGCGCAACACAGCATTTTTTACGGCATCCCATTCGTAGTCAAAGAAAACATCGACGTTGAAGGCATGAACACCACTGCCGGGTCGAAAGTCTTGGAAACCAACAAGGCGCGCAGCAATGCAACCGTCGTGCAGAAACTGATTGACCAAGGCGCCATCGTTCTAGCTAAGACCAATATGTCCGAACTGGCCGCCTCCTACGGTTGGCTGGGATATAGTTCCTATGGAGGCCAGACTAAGAATCCGTACAATCTGAAACGTGACCCATCTGGTTCCAGTAGCGGTACCGCCGCAGCCGTTGCGGCCGGATTCGCACCATTCGGTCTCGGTAGCGATACATCCGGCTCGGTACGCGGCCCGGCATCCGTGACCGGTACTGTCGGAATGCGTGTCACTTACGGGCAGACAAGCCGGTCAGGGGTAATTCCGCTGTCGGACAGTTTCGATGTGACCGGAGCTATCACCAACACTGTCGAGGATCAGGCATTGGTACTCGACGCAATTGTCGGCCCTGACGAGGGTGATGTGGCGACGTTGCAGGCTACACAGGACACCCAGTACGAGAAATCGCTAGCCCAACCCTCATTGAAAGGAGCGAGGCTCGGTATCGTCAACGTGTTCAACGGCGGCAACAGCGAAGTGGACGAGACCTTCAAAGCCGCCCAAAACGAGTTGAAGAAGGCCGGTGCGACACTGGTCAACATAAACTTGGACAAGTCCTACACCGGCTTATGGAGCAGCATCATGGGACCGGTCGGTGACGCCGAATTCGTCACCGACTATGAAACCTACATGCGCTACGACGGACGAAGCAAGGCCAAGACAGTTCAACAGCTGATAGACAAGAGCAAAGCCCTGGCTGACACGAATACTCCTGTCAATCCTGCTCGAATCAAAGGCTACGAGACGAACGTGAAGAGCGCCGGCAAGTTTAAGAGCGACGAAGCCCAATCGATTATCTACGAGAAGATGCCGGCACTCACCAACACTGTCGAACAAACCATGATCAAGAACGACGTCGATGCTCTCGTCTACCCGACCATGAGCTGTGTCGCCAGCGTCCGCCATGACGCCAAGGACAACACCTACAAGTGCGACAGCGACGACCCATACGCCGCCTCCTATCTGGCTAGCAGCGCGCACCTGCCGGAAATCAGCGTCCCCGCCGGTCGTGACAGTCAGAACATGCCAATCGGACTCTCCTTCACCGGCGCACAAGACAGCGAGCGAATACTACTAGGCCTCGCTGCCGCCTATGAGAAGATAAGTCCGTACAAGAACGGCGACGGTCTGGAGCTCGACTGATTTGAAAGAACGAAGTGGGTTTGCCTCACCATTGGAGCAAGCCCATTTTCGTTATTCACATTAATGGGAGGAATCAATCAGTTTGACTTCTTCGGCGTGCTCTCCGTAGGTGAGTATCGTTGTCGAGCAACCATTGTCGGTTACGGCAATCGAATTGCCGATGCAGGTCCAACCAGCCCATGCTCCATCAACAACTGGACCGATATTGCTAACTGAGAATACATCCACCCCGAATTTTGATGAGAGATGGTGGAAAGGCATCTTCCACTCCTCTCCATATGCTTCTCCTAATCGTTCAGGAGGTACAGCCCATGACGATGGTGCGAGAATCATCTTGGCGCCCATTTTCGCCATGGCTTCGCCAATCATGATCGATTCCATGTGGTTGTCGGCGCATATGTCGATGCCGATTCGACCATACTTAGTATCGAACACGTTGACCGAGGTTCCGGAAGTATACATGTCTTCGACATCGGGAACGAGGTTGATTTTCCTATGCTTGCCTAACAGTTCCCCGGTATTTGAGATGAATACCGCAGAGTTATATATATGGTCGCCTTCACGTTCCGTGATCCCGGCGATGATACCGATATCGAAGTCGACCGCCATATCTCTTATTCTCTGATATGTACTCCCCTCTGGGATAGGTTCCGCCTGCTCGGGGGCCGAATCAGCTGCCCATCCGAGGTCGCAGCATTCTGGGAACAGGGCGACATCGGTGTCCCCGACTAGGGACAGCAGCTCCCTCATATGCCACAGATTCCGGTTGAGCTCGTTGGGTTGCACACGCATTTGCATCATTGCGATGGTGGTCACAGTTAACTCCTCGTTGATCCTAAAAAAAGAGAAGGGTGGCCCGATGCAGTCGAAACATCAAGCCACGCCAACTCCTGAACGATTCCAAGCTGAAAGAGAAAGGGGATGGGAGCCTAGAACCCTTCAGAAGGCCTATCAGTGGGTGCTCTCGTATTCGCTGGCCCAACCGTCAACGTATGCGGTCTTCACCGTATCCCATTTTCCGGTGCCCTGCACGTATTCGAGCATTGCACTGCCGACGCCGTCTTTCCACTGTTGGGAGGGCATGAACATTATGCCGTCCCAAGACACATCCTGCTTACCGGCGTCAGCCATCTCCTGATCGGCTTGGACAATCGGGTTCGACGACTTCATGTCACTGAACGACTTGAATGGCGTGACGAAGCCCATGTCATCGGTCATGGCCTTCTTACCCTTGTCACTGGTGATGACCCATTTGAGGAAGTCCTTGGTGGCTTGCTGGTCGGCTTCGGACACCTTGTTGTTGATGGCCCAGTAGTTGTCGCCAGAACCGGTCGCCAGACCCTTTTCCTCTTCGCCGGGCAGACCCATGTAGATTGGGATGGCGCCAACCATGTCGGCTTTGACGCCTTCCTTCTGCAGGTCACTCCACGCCCAGGTTCCATTCTGGTAGAAAACACCCTCACCGAGAGCGAATTCGGAGGTCGCATCATTACCGGTCTTAGCGCTCAGTTCAGTCGGAGAGACGGTGGAATCCTTCAAATACAGGTCGAACGTCTGCTTGAGCTCCGGAAGATAAGTGCCCTTGATGGTCGCAGGCTGTTCAGTCACACCGTCCAGCTCGTACGCCAATGGGATGCCGGCCAACTGTTCCTTGAAACGCCAGTCGGAACTGGAGTCGAATCCGGCTGAGGTGAACGCGCCTTTGATGCCAAGATCATCCTTATGCTCTTGAATCTCATCAGCGACGGTCTTCAACGCTTTGAACCCGACCAAATCGTCGATGCTCTTGATGGTCGACCAGTCCGCCTGGAAATACTTATTGAGCAGATCCTTGTTGTAGATCAACCCGTAGGATTCGATGACGAACGGGACGCCAAGGATTTCACCGTTATCGCCTTTCAGTGCAGTGCTCTGGTCTCGCAGCTGCTTATAGGGTTCGCTGTCTGACATGTCGGCTGTGTACTTCTTCCAGCGGGCCAAGCCCACATTGCCGGACACCTGGAACAATGTCGGTGCATTGTCTTTCGCGATTTCGGATTTCAACGTCTGCTCATACGTGCCGGAGGCCGCGGTCTGCACGGTGGTTTCGATTCCGGTCTCCTTCTTATATTCTTCGGCCAACGCCTTCCACTGGTCGGAGGCTTCCGGCTTCAGATTCAGGTAATAGACACGACCCTTGTCGCTGTCACCACCCGTATCGGAGCCGCAGGCGGATACGCCGGCAATCATCATCAATGCAGCCGTTGCTGTGGCGATTATCTTGATTGTCTTGTTCATCATTGAACCTTCCTTTTGTTTTCCTTTTCATTGAGACAAAAAGCTCTTACATGACCTCATACGTGAAGGTCTTCAATCGGTCGAGCACGTATTCGCTTTCCTCCAGCCACGGCAAACCGACCGGGAATATGTGTCCCAGTGCTTCGCCTTTTGCTGGCCGGATATCATGTAGCTCAAAATCGACATGGTTACGCGCCAATGCGTCAGCCAGTGCAAGTGACTCATATTGGATAAAGTCATCGCTACTGGTTGTCAGGAACAATGGCGGCAGCTTACCGGTCAGATTCCTGAGCGAATAGATTTTCGAACACTCGGCTGCATCGATGAACCGGCCGAACAACGGTTTGGCGAGAATGCGAAGCAAATCCGGCTCATTACCGTCAATGATTGGAGTATCATCCACATACTCACTAAGATTGAATTTGCCGGACACCAAGGCACCAAACCTAAGATTTGTCTGCTTGAATCCCAGTTTTTCCTGATCCAGCAATTCTGGGTCGGATTGGATTGCAAGCGTATACAGGGATAGACAGCCTCCGGCGGAATCCCCGGTGATACCCATACGATTCGGGTCAATCGGGTACTCATCCGCATGATTCTGCAACCAGCCGATGGCCGCGTTCACGTCCTGCAATTGTCCGAGGAAATCGGCTTGTGGGTAAACGCGATAGCTGATGGAGATAACCGCGAATCCGCGTCGGGCCAATGCGATGCAGAAGTTGCGGTTGAGTTCCTTGTAGCCGTAGACAAATCCGCCTCCGTGCACGTCGATGTAGACAGGCAAATTGTGAACGGCGAGCATTATTGCGTCATGTGGAATGTAGATGTCGAGTTGGTGGGCTCGGGTCCCATCGTCGATGTACGGGATGTTGGTGAATTTGTCGATATCATCGTCTGCCCCGTAATAGGGCATGCGGTTGCGGTCAGTTGTGCTGCAGTCGACGCGCATTTGCAGGATGAGGTCGTGAATGTTCTTGGGAAGACCTTCCAAGTCTTCCTCGACCGGCGTCCATGCCTGGTATTCCTGCCGATTTTCGGCGGAGATTTCGACACTCATTGTCGTCCTCCCTGTTGCGTTTGCTTCGTTGTTTTCGCTTTGGATTGCTGCCAGCTTATATCCAGCGGAGTTTCTTTGCAAACGAAAGCAATGTTCTGGCGTGTCACGTTTTCGTTGTGATTTAAGGTTTTTTCTCAGTTTCGTTGCTGTTCTATCGATTTATTCATGTCTTATTTTGCAATCGTTTGTTTTCTGATACCGACGACTCTTTCCAAAATGAATATTCTAAAATCGTTTTAGAGAACTAGGGTGTGTTTATGCTATTTAAGTTTTGCGTGATAATTGTCGTATGCGTACGCCGGGGTATGGCATCACACCTGACCGGTTCGTGAGGGTCGCGCATCTGTTGCCGCGCCAGTGCGGCAACGTGGCGGTCGACAACCACACGTTCGTCAACGCCCTGCTGTGGATGTGCCGCACGGGAGCCCCGTGGAGGGACCTGCCGGAGTGCTACGGCAAGTGGGTCACCGTCTACCAGCGGTTCGACCGCTGGTCCGGGAACGGCGCGACAGGGTGCCTTGTTTGTGTTCAATTAGTTGTTGCGGGTTTAGTCACGATGATTTTTCGGGTTTAG
>ENA-OROU01002274-OROU01002274.1-human-gut-metagenome-genome-assembly--contig:-NODE-2274-length-14254-cov-10.882245_pt1 | contig 14254 bp, 14 predicted proteins | sample MGYA00242131_ERZ509054 | MGnify/ENA primary metagenome ERZ509054 (study PRJEB26280, sample SAMEA2338749) | human gut metagenome | biome: human gut; feature: human-associated habitat; material: faeces... | reverse complement strand
GTACATGTAGAAAGTAAGGGAGCTGTAGACCGTAAGGGTTTGCAGTTTTTTTATTGCATAGCAAAATCCGTAGGAACTTCCTGTTAAATAAAAGGCACTACTAACCCAGGCACATTCTTTATTATTACATATTAAATAATAAAAATAGAATGCACAGTCTGAACTGCAGCATTCTTTTTCTATTATTGTTTAAGTCTGTTCTGATTACGCCAGTCTCTTGGCGATATTCCATAAATATTTTTAAATGCTCTGGAAAAATGTAATTGGTTGGGATAACCGACTGCATTTCCTACATCTTTAATGGAAAGCTTTGTCAGTTTTAATAATTCAGCAGCTTTAATCATTCTATAATTCAACAAAAATTCCTGAGGAGATTTTCCAATTCCGTCTTTGAAAATTTTTCCGAAATAACTGCGGTTTAATCCGCATACAGCAGCGATGTTTTCGACAGAAATATCGTTTTGGAAATTCTGCTCTATATAAGATAGGGCTTCATGGATATAAAAATCCTGAAGACGGCTGATTTTCGATGTCTGCATGATGGAAGTAGAACGAATAAGAGCATCAATTGCAAGATAGAGATGCCCGATCAGGTGAAATGGTGTAGCGTCTCCGTGACTTGCAATATAGAGAAGTTCTTCTTTCAGTATTTCACGCAGATCCTTAGAAGTAGCTTTATAAATCGGATTATCCAAACTAAGTCCGGAAAGTTCAATGGTTTCCTTTGCACGTAGTCCGTCAAATTCAATCCATGTATATTCCCATGGGAGTTTTTCATCAGAGATATAAGTATTGATCTGACCGGGGAAAATCATAAAGCCCTGGCCACTTTTTACGTGATAGGTCTGTGTTACACCGTGAGAATCATTTGCCATTAAAATTCCGGTGCCGGAGATAATGTAGTGAAAAAGAAAATGATTACGGACGGCAGGACCAAAACTATGCGCCGGTTCACATTGTTCGTAACCAAACTGATACAATCCAAGATCGACAAAATTCTCGCTTGGAAATACTGAAAACATAAGTTCTTTCATAATAATTCCTTTCTCATAGGTGCTCTGCCGTGAAAAAATGATGTTTAGCAGATGTTAAGTCAGTTGATATATATATTTATTCTACTGATTTAATAAATAGATTGCAACTAAAATATACCAAAATGCTATGCATTTAGCAAAAAAGAAGAAAATAATAGCATTTTGGAATAAAAATTCAAATAAAATGATATTTATAGTCGCATAATGGTATGTTATTATACAACTATAAAGAAAGCACTTGATATATCGAGCGGTAACTAAAAATGAATATACCTGTGAGGAAGGAGAAAAAATGAGAAGGAAAAGAGCAGCAATTGTTTTGGGAATGTCCTGTATTCTGATGGCATCAGCAGTATTACAGGGATGTCAGCAAAATCCAAAAAGCGGAAAAGTGGAAATTGAACTTGTTCAGTACAAACCGGAGGCGGTAGATATATTTGAACAGCTTGAAAAAGAATTTAATGAAACACATGATGATATCCATTTGAAAATTTCTTCCCCAAATGATGCGACAACAATTTTGAAAACACGTTTTATCAGAGAAGATTATCCGGATATTATCGGAATCGGAGGAGATATCAATTATTCGTATTTTGTTGATTCAGGAATACTGGCTGACCTTTCAGATTATGAAGGACTTGGTGAGGTAAAACCTGCTTATCTGGATATTATTGAAGGATTGGAGTTTGTTCCGACAGAAGGAACATATGGGCTTCCGTATGTGGCAAATGCGGCAGGAGTGCTCTATAACAAAGATATGTTTGCAGAGCATGGATGGGAGATTCCGCAGACCTGGGATGAATTTATTTCTCTTTGCGAGGAGATTCAGAATGAAGGAATCCATCCACTTTATTTTGGATATAAAGATACCTGGACCTGCCTTGCACCTTGGAATGCCCTTGCAGTCGGACTTGCACCATCCGATGTTTGTCAGCAGGTGAATAAGGGAGAAACAACCTTCTCCAAAGAATATCCGCAAGTGGCAGAAAAAATGCTTGAATTGTTAAATTATGGTGAAGATGGACCGTTTGGATACGGATACAACGATGCATGTACTGCATTTGCAAATGGTGAATCAGCGATGTATACAATCGGAAGCTATGCAATTCCGCAGATCAAATCTGTAAATCCGGATATGAATATCGGATCCTTTGTTATGCCGGCTAATGATTCTGAAGAGGACAATGTATTAAATTCAGGAGTAGACCTTCAGTTCTGCGTGATGGATGCATGTAAAAATAAAGAAGCGGCATATGAAGTACTTGATTTCCTGATGGATCATGATAGTATCCAGTCATACTTAGATGCACAGAATGCGGTGCCTTGTAAAGACGAAGATTTTGCATTAGCTCCGGAACTGGAAGATATGAAACCATATATTCAGGATAACCGTATGGCGGATTACCAGGATCACTATTATCCGTCAGAAATGGCAGTCGATGCACAAATCCAGACATTTCTCATAAACCAGGATGTTGACGCATTCCTGAAAAAATTTGACAAAGACTGGATCAGATATAACAGGGATATCATTCGTATGATGGAAGATTATGAAGCAGGCAAGTAGGAGGGATACAGATCATGAATAAATTGAAAAGGATGAATGGCAGAGAGCGGACATTTTTACTGATTACGATACCGATACTTGCGTTGTTTTTCTGCTTTAATACGCTGCCACTTATTAAAGGTGTTATTTATAGTTTTACAAATTTTCGAGGATATGGCGAGTTTGACTGGGTAGGTATTCGGAATTATACAGACTTATTTACTGATGCAAGAGTCGGGAAATCCTACCTGTTTACATTCAAGCTTGCAATTGTTGCAACAATAGTTGTAAATGTGTTAAGTCTTGTTTTAGCTCTTGGATTAAACAGTAAAATTAAATTTAAAAGTGCACTCAGAGGAATGTATTTCGTTCCAAATATTTTAGGAGCACTTGTAGTGGGCTATATTTTCAATTACTTTTTCACTTATATTCTTCCGGCAGTTGTAAAAATGATGGGCGGAAAAGGTGACAGTATCCTGGCAAGCTCAAAATGGGCATGGGTTGCGATCGTAATTGTATGTGCATGGCAGTCTGTTGCAATGAATACGATTATTTATATTTCCGGACTTCAGACGGTACCGGAGGATGTATACGAAGCAGGTTCTCTTGATGGAGCGACCGGATGGAAAAAATTCAAGAATCTGACATTTCCACTGATCCTTCCATTCTTTACCATCAATATGGTACTTTGTATGAAGAATTTTCTGATGGTATTTGATCAGATCATGGCTCTTACCAAAGGAGGTCCGGCGCAGAGTACAGAATCAATTTCATTTTTGATTTATAACAATGGTATGGCCGGAGGACAGTTTGGGTTCCAGAGTGCCAATGCAGTTGTGTTCTTTGTAGTGATCGTTGTGATCTCTGTATTACAGATGAACTTTTTGGGAAATAAGGAGGAACAGTTATAATGAAAGTAAAGGTGAAAGAAAGAGTAAACTGGCCAATCACAATTTTATTGATTCTGGGTCTTGTAACCGTTATTTTTCCTCTTTATCTTACAGTTGTGATTGCATTTAAGAAACCGTCGGAAATGACAAACAGTATTTCCGGAATCTTATCACTGCCAAAAAGCTGGAGCTTTTCTAACTTTGCAGAAGCAATGCGTGTAACAGATTTCTGGCATTCACTGGGCAACAGTGTGCTGATAACGATTGTAACGGTAGTTCTTTCCATTCTGATTCATTCTATGATCGGTTATGTGATCGGAAGAAGTAAAAGTACCAGTAAATTTTACAAAGTAGCCTATCTTTATATTGTAAGCGGTATGTTTGTTCCATTTGCAATTTTGATGATGCCACTTGTGAAGCAGACAGCACAGATGAGAATTGACAATATTTTCGGTGTTATTTTGTGTTATCTTGTATTTTATATGCCGATGAATGTGCTCTTATACTCCGGTTATCTGAAAAATATTCCGATGGCACTGGAAGAGGCTGCACATGTAGACGGGGCAACAACCTGGAAAACTTACTGGAGCGTTATTTTCCCAATCATGAAACCGATGCATGCAACAGTAGCGGTACTTACAGCACTTGGTACATGGAATGATGTTATGACACCACTTGTAATTCTGGCAGGTAGTGATGTGAACACACTGCCACTTGCACAGATGACATTCCAGACACAATTTGGAACCAATTATAATCTTGCATTTGCATCCTATTTACTGGCACTGCTTCCGATTTTGATTTTCTATCTGATCTGTCAGAAACAGATTCTGAACGGTGTTGTAAATGGCGCAGTAAAATAAATTTGACAGAAGCTTAAGGAGAAGAATATGGGAATCATATACAACGAGAAAGCAAAAACATTTACATTACATACCCAAAATACAACGTATCAGATGCAAATTGATGCATATGGATTTTTACTGCATTTATATTATGGAAGAAAGACAGATGGAGTTATGGACTATCTTCTGACCTATGCAGACCGTGGCTTCTCAGGAAATCCGCAGGATACAGGAAATGACAGAACATATTCCCTTGATGTGCTGCCGCAGGAATTTCCATGCCGCCTGACAGGAGATTTCAGGAGTCCGGTGCTTGATCTTGTAAATGCAGATGGTTCTTTTGGATGCGATCTTAGATATCAGGGATATGAGATTTGTGATGGAAAATACAATTTGAAGGGACTTCCGGCAGTTTATGCTGCTGAAGAGGAAGCCCAGACTCTGATCATTTATATGAAAGATCAGGTGACAGGATTACAGGTAGAATTACTTTATGGAGTTCTTCCGGAGTATGATGTGATCACAAGAAGTGCAAAAGTGATCAATACAGAAGAAGATAAAATCAGACTGACAAAAGCACAGGCAGCCTGTATTGATTTCCTTCACGGTGAGTTTGATGTGATTTCATTTTACGGCCGCCATGCGATGGAAAGAAATATGCAAAGAACATCGGTAGGACATGGAGCTTTTGTAATTGGAAGCCGCAGAGGAACATCCAGCCATCAGTACAATCCGATGCTGATACTGGCAGAAAAAGAAACGACAGAAGATGCCGGTATCTGTTATGGAATGTCTTTTGTATACAGCGGAGGATTTAAAGCAGAAGTAGAAAAGGATCAGTTCGGGCAGACAAGAATGCAGATGGGACTGCAGGAAGAACAGTTTTCTTATCCACTGAAAAAAGGAGAGGAATTTGTGATCCCTGAAGTTATTTTAACTTGCAGCAATCAGGGACTTGAAAAGCTTTCCCAGAATCTGCAGAGATGTATCCGTAAAAATCTGTGTCGCGGAAAATATAAAGAAAAAGTAAGACCGGTACTGATCAACAGTTGGGAAGCATGCTATTTTGATTTTACGGGAGAAGATATCTATCATCTTGCCGAGCAGGCAAAGGATCTGGGAATCGATATGGTTGTACTGGACGATGGATGGTTTGGAAGTCGAAATGATGACAACAGTGGACTTGGCGACTGGAAGGTTAATGAAAAAAAGCTGCAGGGAAGTCTTGGTGACCTGATCAGCAGGATCAATGCGTTAGGTGTTAAATTCGGGCTCTGGTTTGAGCCGGAGATGGTAAATGAAGACAGTGATCTTTACCGTGAACATCCGGACTGGGCAATTCAGATTCCGGGAAGAAAACCGGTAAAAGGAAGAAACCAGCTGCTCCTTGATTTTTCGAGAAAAGAAGTTGTGGATGCTGTTTATGAGCAGATGTGTCAGGTGCTCGATCAGGGAAATATCGAATATGTAAAATGGGATATGAACCGAAGTATGGCAGAAGTATATTCTATGACAGCAGAAGAACAGGGCAGTGTGCAGTATGACTACATGCTTGGACTTTATGATTTCCTGGAGCGTATTATAAGCCGCTATCCAGACCTTCTGATCGAAGGCTGCAGTGGTGGTGGAGGTCGTTTTGACGCGGGAATGCTGTATTATACACCACAGATCTGGTGCAGTGACAATACCGATGCAGTGGATCGTGTAAGGATCCAATACGGAACATCCTTTGGGTATCCGGTATCTGCAGTTGGATCTCACGTATCTGCAGTTCCGAATCATCAGACAGGAAGAAAGACATCACTCCATACAAGAGGTGTCTGTGCCATGGCAGGAACCTTCGGCTATGAATTGGATCCGGCGAAAATGACAGATGAAGAGCGCAGAGAGATCAGGGAACAGATAGTAGAATACAAAAAATATGCACAGCTTGTACAAAATGGACTTTACTATCGACTGAGTAATCCATTCGCAGAAGAAATCGGTGCATGGGAATTTGCATCAGAAGATGGGAAAGAAGTACTTGTAAATGTAGTTATGCTTGAAATCCATGGAAACATGACAGTAAATTATGTAAAAATGAAAGGTCTGTGTGCCGGACAATTCTATAAAGATTCAAATACTGGAAAAATTTATCCGGCAGAGGCGCTGATGGAAGTTGGAATTCCGATGCCGCTTGAATTTGGTGAGTACAAAGCATATCAGATTTATCTGGAAATGGTCGAGTAAAAATGAGAAAAACAAATGATATTTTTGAAAAGAGACTGGCGAAGCATATGGATGAGCTTCGCTGGCTCTATATGGAATTATATGATAATGAAGCAATGTTTGCAGAACTCTGTGAACAGATGCAGAATTACTATCATGCAAGAAATACGAAACTTCGAAAGAGAGATCTGGAGAAGGAAAAGGATCAGGCGTGGTATCGAAAAAAAAACATGCTGGGAATGATGCTGTATATTGATAATTTCGCCGGAAATTTAAGAGGAGTCAAAGGAAAGCTTAAGTATCTGGAAGAATGTGGTGTAAACTGTGTTCATCTGATGCCGTTTCTCGATTCGCCAAAGGGAAGATCCGATGGAGGCTATGCGGTTGCGGATTTCAGAAAAGTAAAGCCGGAACTTGGAACCATAGAAGACCTTGCAGATCTGGCTGAAGCCTGCCACGAAAAAGACATGAATCTGTGTATGGATTTTGTAATGAACCATACTTCCGAAGATCATGAATGGGCACAGAAGGCAAGAATGGGTGAAGGCGAATATATGAGCCGGTATTTTTTCTGTGACAATGAAAACTATGTCAGAGAATATGAGAAAACAGTGCCACAGGTATTTCCGGAAACTGCACCGGGGAATTTCACCTGGCTTCCTGAAATCGGACACTACGTGTTGACTACCTTTTATCCTTACCAGTGGGATCTGAATTATAAGAATCCGAGGGTGTTTAACGAAATGATGTATAATTTCCTTTTCCTGGTCAATCAGGGGATTGACATTCTGCGGATCGATGCAGTTCCTTATATCTGGAAGGAAATGGGGACAAGCTGCAGAAATCTTCCACAGGTACACACGATAGTCAGGATGATGCGTATGATCGGGGAGATTGTGTGTCCGTCGGTTGTATTATTAGGGGAAGTCGTGATGGAACCGGAAAAAGTAGTTCCTTATTTTGGTACCATAGAAAAGCCGGAATGTCATATGCTTTATAATGTAACCATGATGGCTACTACATGGAATACGGTTGCGACGAGAGATACCAGACTTTTACGGATGCAGCTTGATATTATGAACAACCTTCCGAAAGAGTATACTTTCTTAAATTACCTCAGATGTCATGATGATATTGGATGGGGATTGGATTTCCAGACTCTTTCTGGTTGGGGAATGCAGGAAGTCCCACACAAAAGATATCTGAATGACTTCTTCACGGGAAAGATCGCAGAAAGTGTGAGCCGCGGGGAACTTTATAATGAAGATCCGATAACAGGAGATGCCAGATTCTGTGCAACGACAGCTTCCATGTGTGGAATTGAAAGTGCCGGATTTGAACAAAATGAAGAAAAGAAAAAAAGAGCAGTCAGATTTGATCTGATGCTGCATGCATATATGATGGTGCAATCCGGAATTCCAATGCTTTACAGTGGAGATGAGATTGGTCAGGTAAATGATTATACTTATAAAAATGATCCGGAAAAACGGGTTGATTCCAGGTATATCCACAGAGGAAAATTTGACTGGAAGCTGGCAGGCGGACGAAAGAGAAAAGGAACGGTACAAAAAGAACTGTTTGATGGAATTGGAAAACTTAGATCCATCCGAAGTAAGGAAAAAGTATTTGACGCATCGGCAAATGTCTGGACGCTTGATACCTGGGAAAATGGAATCCTTGGAGTTGTGCGGGAACTGGAGGGCGAGCAGATGACAGCACTTTTTAATTTCGCAGAAGAGGACCGGACAGCCTGGATCGAAGAAGAGGGAGAGTATATGGATTTATATACCGGTAAAAAAGTCAGCCTTCAGGCAATAAAAATGGAAGGCCATTCCTTTGTATTAGCAAAGAAATGCTAAAGTAAGATAGAAAAAGAGCAGGTAAGAAATTTTATCCTTTCTTACCTGCTTTTTTTACTTTATTGGTTTTCCTGCATATCTTTCAGCATCTGGATAAGTTCCAAATCCTTTTCGGTAACACGGAAATTAGTGGTATAATTCCGTCCTTCCGGAGATTTGACGGAGATTTCGATGATGCTGTCTTTGCGGCATGCATCTCCTTTTACTGCATGAATAAAAGGCATAAATTTAGGATGCTGCTGTTGAAAAGTGGAAAATGCGGATTTCAGTTTTGCAAGCATTCCAAGCTGTTGAAAGTTAAGCGCCATAAAATACTCCTTTATAATTCAATATATCCATTGAACCCTCCAAGGGTGTAATATGCTTTTTTATCTTCTGGTTTCAGATAAATGGAGAGAGCTTCCGGATTTTCTACAGCGTGTCCCTTTGCATTGCAGTCAGCGATCACACGTTCTGTGATAGCGGCTACAGTATATTCTGCACTCTGGTACTGAACATAAAATGCAGGATTTTTGGCAGGAACTTCTACTGGTACTTTGACTTCTTTTACAACTTCTTTTATCTCTACAACAGGAGTTGCTGTAGCCGGTGCTGATGATGTAGCTGTAGCAGTTACTGCTGATTCAAGTGTTCTTTTCTGTTTTTTCTTATCGATTCTTTTATTCATTATTATTACCCCTTTTTCAAATTGTACAACATCTATTATATTACTTTTATATGGAGAAGTCAAAATGGTATTTATCACAGATATTTTGCAGAAAATGAAAAAGGGTTGCGCATAATGGTGAAATATGAGTATAATGAGTATCGTGTAATTGGAGTATAACCGGGAGGAAAAGGTAGAATGAATAGAGCAGCATTATTTTTTGATATTGATGGGACCGTACTCAGTGAGATTACAAAAGAGATTCCCGCAAGTACGGTAGATGCACTTAAAAGGGCACACGACGCAGGACATTTTTTATTTATCAATACAGGAAGAACATACTGCAGTGTTCCGGTGGAACTGAAAAAACTTCCATTTGATGGATATTTGTGTGGATGTGGGATTTATTTTACATTTGATGAAGAAATTATTTTTGAAAAGCATCTGGATCCGGAGAGGGGCGATGAGATCGCTGATTATATGACAAAATGTCAGATTGATGGGATTTTTGAGGGAGCAGAAGATGTGTATTTCACTTCAAGAGTTTCAAGATTTGACAGATTGGAAAATACAAAAAAACACATGAATAACCGTGGACTTGGAATCGAGCGTTATATGGAGCAGAGAAGATGTCCATATGATAAAATCTTTATTTATACGGATGAAAAAAGTGATGTAAAAGCATTTTTTGAATTTATCAAAGATGATATGGAAGTAATCGACCGTGGAAGTAATACGTTTGAATGTATCCTCAAGGGCTATACAAAAGGAACTGCGATTGACTGGGTACTGGAGCATTTTGGAATGACGAGAGATCAGTCATATGCATTTGGAGACAGCAGCAATGATCTGGCAATGTTCCGGCATGCCGGGCATGCGATTGCGATGGGCGCGCATGACCAGGTGCTGGAACCTTATACAGAATTTGTTACAAAGACCGTTGAAGAAGATGGAATTGCTTATGCGATGAAGAAATATGGACTGATCGATTAGAGAATCCTTCGATAAAGTGACAGAGAAAAATTCCTAAGATGCAGTAGCTTTTATAAGGTCATCAAGAGAAGCAAAATGATAACCCATTTCTTCCCATTTGGTGAGAAGTTCATCTAAGATTTCAGCGTTTGTAGAGGATGTACTGTGGAGTAAAACGATGGCACCGGGATGGATCCTCCCAAGCAGCTTTTCAAAAGCCTCTTCGTGGGATGGCTGGCTATCCTGATACCAGTCGACGTAGGCGAGACTCCAGAAGAAGGTATGATAGCCAAGATCCTGTGCCATTTTCAGGTTGGCTTCGCTGTATTTGCCTTGTGGTGGACGATAAAATCTGGAAATTTCCTGTCCGGTGATCTGCTGATACAGTTTTTCAACTGTCTGGATTTCTTCAGAAAAGGATTCCATTGTAGAAATCTGTGACATGTCTTTGTGATGCCAGGTGTGGTTGCCGATGGTGTTACCGGCAGCGAGGATCTGTTTGATAAGTTCTGGATTGCTTTCCAGAAGTGTGCCGACGACGAAGAACGTTGCCGGAGCCTGATGTTTCGTAAGAGCTTCCAGAATAGCCGGTGTATTTCCATTTTCATAACCGGCATCGAAAGTAAGGTAGATTACCTTTTCGCCGGTGTCCTGTGCGTAAAAGGCATCAAATTTTTTCAACTCGTCAAATGTGGCATTGCCGACAGGGGGATCCCCATCCGTTTGGAAGCTGAGTCCCCAGTTGCCTTCAGAAGAGGTGGGAACAGCGGCTGGAAAGAAATGATCATGCAGAAATGCAGCGCCGGTTCCCACAAAGAAAGCCGCAAGGAAAAGAAAACAGATCCGTATAATATTTTTTGATTTTAATCTGGAAAACATAAAAGGAACTCCGATCGGATAGAAAACAGGTGATTGATAAAATATATGTGGAAATGGAAGGAAAAGAACCGAAATAGATAAAATAGCGGTCAGAAAATAAAGTGGACAAAAAGTAATAAAAGTGATCAAAAAATAAAAAAAAGGCTTGCATTTTTTCTGAGATGTGATATCATATTATTTGTCTTTAAGACGCGGGTGTAGTTCAATGGTAGAACACCAGCCTTCCAAGCTGGATACGTGGGTTCGATTCCCATCACCCGCTTTTGTTATGCGTAAAAAGAAGAGAGAATGTAAGGAAAATTTTGTTTGACTTTTTGAAAAAGAGGAAATATAATTACAAGAAACGAGTAGCAAGTAAGCGTAAATCCAGTTTACCAGCTACTCGTTTTCATTTTGCAAAAATCAATATCGCCATGAAAAAGTGTGTAGCGTGTCAGCGTAAGTCCAGCTTATATGACAAGGTGCGCACTTTTTTTGTGCTAAAAAGAAAGGAGTTAAAACAAAATGGCGGAAAGCAACAAGATGAAGGAGATGCCGGTAAATAAGCTGATGGTCCAAATGGGAATCCCGATGATCCTATCTATGGCATTGCAGGCAGTCTATAACATTGTAGACAGTGCATTTGTAGGAAATATGAGAGTAGGCAGTGAGGCAGCATTAAATGCATTGACTTTGGTATTCCCGGTTCAGATGCTTATGGTCGCAGTAGGAATCGGAACGGGTGTCGGAACCAATGCACTTCTGGCAAGGACACTTGGTCAAGGGAATAGTAAAAAAGCAGCAAAGGTAGCAGGAAACAGTCTGTTTCTTGGAGTGATCATTTATGTGGTCTGCTTACTGTTTGGTATCTTTGGGGTGAAAGCATATATTTCATCACAGACAGTAGATACAGAAGTATTGGAGATGGGAGTCAGCTATCTGAGGATATGCTGCGTAATCTCTTTTGGTATTATTTTCTTTTCTTTATTTGAAAAGTTATTACAGGCAACAGGTCGTTCTCTTTATTCCACAATTGGTCAGGTGGTTGGAGCCGTTGTAAATATTATCCTTGATCCGATCATGATTTATGGTATTGGTCCTTGCCCGGAAATGGGAGTGAAAGGTGCAGCTTATGCAACTGTAATTGGTCAGGTAGCATCCGCAGTATTATTGCTTATCTTTCATATCAAATTCAATAAGGAATTCGAGCATGGGGCAAAATACATGAAGCCGGATGGCGGAATTATCAAAGAAATCTATAAAATCGGACTTCCGGCAATCATTGCACAGGCATTGATGTCCATTATGGTTTATGTGATGAATCTGATCCTGAAGTTCAATCCAGCAGCACAGACAGCCTATGGATTATTTTATAAAGTTCAGCAGTTTGTACTGTTTCTCGCTTTTGGTCTGCGAGATGCGATCACCCCGATCATTGCATTTGCTTATGGAATGAGAAGTAAAAAGAGAATTCAGGATGGAATCAAATATGGTCTGATCTATATAATTGTGTTAATGATTCTGGGAATTACAATCACAGAGATTTTCCCCGGAGTATTTGCAACGCTGTTTAATGCGGGACAGTCAAGAGAATATTTTATTGAAGCAATGAGAATAATCTCAGTCAGCTTTTTGTTTGCAGGCATCAATATTGCTTATCAGGGTATTTATCAGGCACTGAATGGTGGTATAGAGTCCCTTGTTATTTCGCTTTTGAGACAGCTCATTATTATACTGCCGCTGGCCGGAATTTTTTCTATGTTTGTCAGAAATGGACAGATGGGCATTTCATTAATCTGGTGGTCATTTCCGATTACTGAAATAGTTTCATGTTTTGCAGGTTATGTATTTTTAAAGAGAATCAGAAAAAATAAAGTAGATGTTTTGAATTAAGGAGGAATCAGAGATGGCGAAAAGAATTATTACAATCAGTAGAGAATTTGGAAGCGGTGGACGTTTCATCGGAGAAAAAGTAGCGAAGAAACTTGGGATTGCTTATTATGATAAAAATATTATTAATGACATTGCAGAGAAGTCCGGTTTGTCACCGGAGTATGTTCAGAAAAATGCAGAATTATCTCCGAAAAAAGGATTATTTGCATATGCATTTGCCGGACGTGATATTACAGGAAAATCAGTAGAAGACATGGTGTATGAGGCACAGAGAAAGGTTATCTTAGAACTGGCTGATAAGGAATCTTGTGTGATTATCGGAAGAAATGCAGACTATATTCTGAAGGATAGGGACGATGTGCTGAATGTATTTATCTATGGGGATATGCCGGAAAAAACAAAGCGAATTATGGGGTTATATAATGTAGAAGAAAAGGAAGCTGTCAAAATGATGGCAGATACAGATAAAAGGCGTATGACGAATTATAATTTTTACACCGATCAGAAATGGGGAAAAACGAGCAATTATACGCTGTGTCTGAACAGCTCACAGCTTGGATATGACAGATGTGAAGCGATAATTATTGAGTGTGCAAAATAAAAATTTGCTTACATTTTTCAAAAAATAAAGTATAATTAGTATTGTAAAACCAAGTACGATTTACATGAAAATTAGGGATCATTTCATTCAAATTTACTGAGTGAAGGATCCCTTTTTCTATGTGACGTATCTTTAAATTGAAAGAGATGTAGTTATAATGAAAAGAATTAAAGCAGCTTGTATCACTTAGACATTGCTTTTTCAAATCATGATGGAGAAACGACAGAGTATGCAAAAAAAAGCGATTGTACAGGAGTGTGAAAAGTATAAAGCACAGTTAGAAAAGAGTGGAACAAAGTACAAAATTTTGTCAGAAAATATGATATTGCTGGAGAAGTGTAGTAAGAAAATCAGACGAATATATTTTTCCGAAGATTTGTCGTAAAAATGTGGTCAAATCAAGAAAATCGAGTGCGAAAGCAAGTGAAAAATCCCTGGGAAGCTGAGAGATACGCCATGCACAGCTCGGGAAAGAATTTCCTCGTTGCCGGGCTGTCGCCCTATAAAATAGCAAAAATAGACGCCTTTGCAAGTTCGTTCACAAAATCTTCACAAAATAATTAGCACTCACCTATTGTTATTGTGACGTTGGTTTTGTCTAGTTTCATATAGTCCCGTAACGCCCTATTTACAAGGGATTCACGGCTTTTGAAAATTTGTAGCTGTTCATCAAAAATCGTCATTTTTCAGAAATTTGGGGTCAAAATTGGCGTCAGATAGCACACCAGAGAGAAAAATTAAATATTTTATAGACTACGGAACGTACACTTTTGGCGTTCCTTTTCTATTTCCAGTCGTTCAGAAATGGACGGCTTTTTTCATACCCAAAATCGAAAGGAGAAAGAGAAAATATGAATAAGCTAGTAAAGCGATTGCTGACAGGAACGCTTGCTTTTGCAACC
>ENA-OROU01002262-OROU01002262.1-human-gut-metagenome-genome-assembly--contig:-NODE-2262-length-14338-cov-3.542743_pt1 | contig 14338 bp, 22 predicted proteins | sample MGYA00242131_ERZ509054 | MGnify/ENA primary metagenome ERZ509054 (study PRJEB26280, sample SAMEA2338749) | human gut metagenome | biome: human gut; feature: human-associated habitat; material: faeces... | reverse complement strand
GAAAAGCGTTTATCCCGACAAAAAACATGCAATTTTTATATGTTTTTACTAAAAATTTGAAGTAAATTTTGTGAATTTACACTATATAAAGTTTTCATTAGGATGGACTTGTTTTTATTTATGCTCACGCCTTATAAAAATATAGGGTATATGAGCCTGTAAGACGTTTTCATATTTTAGTCAAACAATCAATTAACTAAAATGATAACGCCTGAAATCAGTGCATATACCCCACTTTCTTTCTACTCATAGATATGAAAGCCTAAAAATGTTTGCCCCGACGAATTTCGTCGCACCAACTTCCAGATGGACGAATTTCGTCCTTTAGGGATTGACAGGGGTATTAAAAGTTTTAAGTCCCTTTGTTCAATCTGTTCGTACAAAATGTACGAGTGGTTTTTACTAAGAATATCGGTAAGGGGTGTCTGACTCCACCCATCTTTCCCCCACTCATGGGGGAAACCTAATTCCTTTCGCCACAAGTGGCTAAAAATTGCCGTGACCTGCCTAAGTTTGATTTAGGAAGATGTCACGAGTTCGGCTCGTTGCAGAAAGTTGTAACGCTTGAACGAATCGTTCTGTCAGCTTATCATCCTTCTAAACTTAACGCCCTAACTTTAATTTAGTCCTTGTCAATATAATTGACATACTGTTCAAGTGCAAAAATTGCATGACCAATGGCTGCATAATGTCTCCTAAGTTCTTCCAATGATTCCCATGATTGCTTCAAGGGGCTTCCAGTCTCCATAAAATAATGTTTCAAATATTCCAGAGCTTCTTTCTCCGTCATGCTTATTGTCATGCTTATTGTCATGCTTATTCCTCATCTTTCTCCTTAGAACGGCAAATCATCCTCTTTAAAAATCGTGTCTTTTTATGAACTATAGCTTAAATCCTTTTCTGGAAAGTCAAATATAATCTCATTCATTTCACACGCATACATTAAATCATCTATTAGCCATTTTGCATCATCAAGTAGGTCAGTACTTTTTTCAAGTTCTTTCTCCTTTGCAAAAATTGTATGTGTCAATTCTTCAATTAATGCCTGCTGTGCTGTTATAATATCCACCAACGTATCATAGCTAAATTCGTATTCTCTTTCTGTTGCTGCATTCTTGTTCATGTTAAGCACTCTCCTTTTTTTTGTTTTCTTTTTTGAATTTACACTTGACTTTTGCCGTTGAAAAATTACCATTTTGGTGAGTTTGGCTTGAGTTCTGGAGAGATATCCCGATTTTCTCAAGAATACCTCTATTACCATCTCGGAGCCGTTCACTCTCGCCCTGTGCCGTATAGAGCCTAAGTTTAACTTAGTACAAGCTAGTCCTCACCTACCATTTTGGTACTTGAGAACGGGACAATTCAACCCACCCCATTACTTGTAAATCCTCTTTGAATCTTCCAACCACCAGTTCTTTTTTTATTGTGGGTTTGCATTGGCAGAGTTCCCACTGACGCATGAAAGAGATTTGATACGGCACGCCCCCTTTCTGCGAATGATTTTTTGCATTGGCTCATTACAGGCTCATTACACCTTATTGTTTTTTGTTTTGATAAACAGGGGAACTGTATGCTTTAAACCCTCGTATTTCAGTATATTAATAGAATTAGATGATTAATCATTATTAATTCATTATTAATACGAGTGTAGTGTAGCATACTTTGATTTCTATGTCAATCATTTTTCATTATTAATTATAATTAATTTATAATTAATGTGAGTATAAAAAAATACTATACATTCTCATGTATAGTATTGCTTAGACTTTCATATTCAAATCTTCAAATTCAAAATAACAAACGTATTTACAGCCTAAAGCATCTCCAATTTTTTCAAGTTCTTCTATTGTGAACTTGCCTTTTTGCAGGCGTTGAAAAAAATTAGATTGTGATAAACCGATTCTTCTGCCAAGCTCAGCAACGCTGATTTCTCGTAGGGCACAAGCAATTTTTACTTTCTGTTGCAGTGTTATAGTAATCACCCCCTGATATATTTCATACTTCTTGTCAGCTTATCCTTATTATAAAGAAAAAAGTATGAAATTTCAAGAGGTTAGTTTTGTGGTGTTTTCCCCTCATATATTCACTTGACTCAACAGTCCAAAAAGCCCGTAAAATCAAGGTTTTTGGCATGTTGAAATTATTATGTATTTCCATTATTTATCCATTGCTGTGCTAATCTCTCCATTGCTTTAAAATCAATACAACGTCTGGCAAGATTGCTATCTGGAAACTTATATTTTTCTGTATATATTTTTTTTGCGTATACACTTAAATTTTTCAGATTTATTTGTTTTAACTCGATTTTTAATAAACTAATATATTTGCTTTTTTCAACTTCATTTTGAAAAGTTCTATATAAGTGAATGTTTTTATATTCCAAAGTTACAAGTTCGCATTTCGGCACAGGGAACATATAATTTAGATTAACTACCGCTAATAATTTATTATTTTTAGGATGATATATCTTATGGAAATCCACATTTTCTTTCATCAGTTCATGCCTGTTCTTTGCATGTGAAATTTGTGTTACATAATAAAAATCATTTGTTTCAAAAAGAATACCAAAAAATGGTTTGTATTTATCTTCACCATAATTAGAATGAGGAATCCTCGTTTCATTATGCCTTAGATAATTCAAATAATCTTCATTAACAATTTTCCATTCCATAATAATATCTCCTTAAAATAAAAGCAGATAACTTAATATCTGCTTTATTAAAACGATTTTGGTAGGCTTCGTAACCTCTATTAAAATAGTTTTGGTAGGCTCTATAACCTCTAAATACAACGATTTTTAACATGATTCGTAACATCTTGTAAATCTTAAAAACTAAGATTTATATTTTTATTATACACAATTTACAGGGAAATACCACATACAAAATCAACAAAAAATTATTGATTTATCATCATTATTTTTTCTTAGTAACTCTGTCTTGGTACACAACCTCAATTCTATCAAAATCTTTCGTGTTTAGAACAATCGCTCTGTCCTTGTCTTGAGAATAGTCTCTAAGAACATTGCCATCATCATCTAATTTTTGATATGTTATAAGCATAATTACAGGTTCACTTGTAAATAATTCACCATGGCTATATTGCCCCAAATAAGCAGTACCATCTTTCATATGTATGCATAGCCACGTTAGACGAGTATCATCTACAATATCATTCCAAATATTATCATTAACTGTCCTGCCAAAATACAATTTTGCCAAAAGCGTATTAAACCATGTGGATACAACAATACGCCCAATAACCAACCCTAACGCCACACTCGTCACAGAATAAACAATAATTTGCTTAGGTGTGTATGGAAATGCGACTATACCAAACTTGCGACCAATCATCTGGTAGATAGTGAGCAAAACATAATTCGCAATTAAACTTTTAAATACAATATTATGAAAATCCTTGTTATCCTTGAATGATATCCAATAGTAAGCCGTGAGGTACATGTACCCAAACGCAATATACATCACTAATGATGGAATTTCATTTACCAATTCTTTAACCCAAGTAATAAGCCATCACCTCAACCTCTCTAATTATATAGTCATTTTAGGTGGACGAATTTCTTCTGTTTGTGGACTCGATGCTTGTGTATTCCAACGACCATATCTCAATTTTGTTTTGCGCATCATTGCACGATTGTAATTCCGTTTTGCACGTTTGGATATGCGTACAGATTGCCTGATTGTATGCGTATTCACATTTCTTCTTGTTGCCATAAATAAAACCTCCCCATATCATTATCTACATAGAATTATACAACTAAATCTAGTAGGCAGCAATATGGTTAAGTAATTATATAATTTCGTCCAACCTATCTAATATAGTATATTACACAATCCGCAATAATTTTAATGACTACGTTCTTTTTCGCCGTTGGCTCTCAGGTACGGGTGCAGACTTCCCGAATAAATCCCCGCTTAACGCCTCTTCTTGCTCACCTGATATTACAAGCGTCATGGGAAAAATACTTCACCACAAAGTATTTATTTTTTTGATTTATGCTTTAATCGCAGTAAATTTTTCACACTGATATTGTTCGTCAGTTTCAGCAATTTCCTTCTGAATTCGTCCTTCCTTTGCTTTTCGCAAAATGCTACAATTTCGTTTGTATCTTGTACAACCGATGCAGTTATTCTCAAACGATTCTAACCGAGACGCACTATCAAATATTCCAGTATATAACACTGGTGTAATAGTAATTTCAATGCGAGGGTTCTCAGCATCATAGAAGATTCCTTGTACCCTTTCGCAAAGCTGCGTATCATCAATCCATACGCATTCAGCATCTGTAATAGCATCTGCTAGGCATTTAAAACAGTTATTTGCATCCATATCAATGCGGTCAAAGTAAAATACACAGTCCATATAGTAATGTTGAAACCTGTTTTCAGACATAACCCAATTTTGTTCCTTTGCTTGTTGCTTCACGTATTCTACAAATTTCTTCTGGTACTTTACAGCTTCAGGCTTCTTGTACATCATGGTCATAGGTTTACCATTTTTTATAATCGCTCTGACACCACAATAGTGATTAACCGAAGGTGCAATAGACGAAACAAGTTTTAATTCCTGCATTACGCATTCACCACAAACTTTCTTAATATTCTCACATGTTCTGTCAGCCGTTCTACAACATAATCTGCATCCTCAAAACCAAAATCATCTGGCAACGTAATTCTAATTGTTCCTTTGATATAATCATTTGGTACTTGTATTGCTTGCAAAACATGTGAAACAGACATACCATGAGCATCACAGGCTGAACCAGCAGAAACATAAATACCCTCCGTATCCAACAATGTAATCAAACTTTGTACATCTATATTTTTAAAGGACACATTTATATTGTTTGGCAATCTCTCTGCAACAAAACTACCATTTATCATACAACTATCAATATTTTCCTTGATTCTATTCATTAAATAATTGCGAACATAATACACTTGTGGATGTCCTAACTCTTGTCCAGACAATGTTTTATCAAGTAACTGTATTGCTTTCCCCAGTCCTACAATATAAGGAACATTCTCTGTGCCACCACGAATACCACGATTTTGTGTACCATAAATCAAAGGTTCTAATTCAATACCTTGTTTAACATACAAAAAACCAATCCCTTTTGGTGCATGAATTTTCTGTCCAGAAACAGACATCATGTCAATACCAAGCTCTTTCACATCAATTTTCTGGTATGGAAACATTTGTGTAGCATCACAATGATAGATACCATTGTATTTATGTACAAGCTGTGAAATTTTTTTAATATGTTGTATTGTGCCAATTTCACTATTAGCTGCCTGTATTGTTACAAGTGGAGTAAAATGCTGATGTGCAAAAAACGCCAACTGTGATTCTAAGTCGTCTAACCGAACAACCCCATCCGTGTCTACTTTGACACGATTAAACAAAATCTTTCCGTCACACGCAGCATTGCTATCTCTTAATAATGCAATTGATTTATGCTCAACAACAGATTGTATTACAGCAACATTTTTATGTTTTCTAATAAATCCTAAGATAGCAAGACTATTAGCTTCACAAGCACCAGATGTAAAAACAATCTCGCTAGGTTTACAATTGATATACTCAGCAATAATTTTTGTTGCCTTATGTACTACTTCATAAGCCTGTCTCCCTTTTGTATGAAGACTGGAAGGATTGCCATATATATTTCGCATTGTATCTGTAATAACATCAATCACCTCATCGGCTACATAGGTTGTGGCTGCTGTGTCTAAATAATATTCTTTTTCCACAAAACCACCGCCTTACTTGTAATACACATTTTGATAAAATTTGGCTAATGCCGTAAACAGTTCGACTGTTTTTTTATATTTCCATATTGATACCCCAGATTCATTTTGTATAACCCAAGAATAGTGGATACCACATTCTTTCAAATACATCATTTCGGCTTTAAATTGAGTTGCATACTCCTTATCATACACTCTCTGCCTATTCATATAATCACCTAAATTTCCAAAAAAGTAAAAAATGGGCAAATACCACATAACAACCATAGTCAGTTGAATAAGATTCTTATGTAATATCTGCCCATACGCATATTTCAATCTCTCTCATTCAAACTCACACAAAAAATCGACATTGCTTTTGGTCGGTTAAAATATAACCTTGCTCCTCTTTGCAATATCTTTGGAATTGGCACAATCGACCTAGGTCATTTGGTTCTTTTATTAGTAATTGACAGTAATACATTTCCTTTTGTGTTCTGTCATTCATTTTCTTAAAACAATGCTTGCACATACCAATCACCCATATTAGTCATCTAATTTATATACAAAATTTGCTTTGCCGATTGTTCCCTTGTATTTTATAGTTGCAAATTCTTCACCAGAATAATCTTTGATTACATTATTAAAACGCAATCCATAATTATCGAATAACACATCTAATGTGTTCTCATCTTGATTATACCTCAGAATTTTGCATTCCTGTTTCTTCATCGTCTGTCGTTTGGGTTTGGCTTCCTGTGCTACTTCCATCTCAACAGATTTATTTAATTTTTTAACCATAACCAAGCCTCCTCTGATTGTAAAAAGAAAAGAGGGGAGAGATAATACTTCCCCTCATAGTTTCAATTAGGCTTCAGTTACTTTAACCTTGACAACATCAGTGTGTTCACCATAGGTTACTGTCACATAGGTTTCACCAGCAGTTACACCCCGAACAACACCTGTAGTTTCTACAGTTGCTGTGCCTGCTGCTTCTGTAGCAAATTTACAATCAGCATTGTCCAGTTCAACAGGTGCATACATACCACCCTTTAGACCCTTAACAGAAATTGTCTTTTCCTCATTTACTGTCAGATTCATAACAGCAGGTGTTGCGGCGATATCTGTAACAGATGTTGCAGATTTTGTCATATCAAATTCCTTAATGTATGCATAAATTGCAGAACCATCAGTACATTTGTCACCTGCTACAGCCAGTGCCTTACCATCAAGGTTTGTACTTGTTACGCCATCGGCAGAGAAGGAAATAGAGAAGTTACCTGTGAGCTGATAAGAAGGTACGATAATCTGAACAGAACCAACTTTGCCCAGTTTGTTATCGTGTCTATCAGCGTCCAGAACCAGTTTGCCCAGAGAAGGTGTCGTATCTGCGTCAATAGTTACTGTTCTTGCGATAGTGTTGTATCTATATGTAGCCTTGACCATACCGTCTTTAACATTTTTAGATACATCAATAGTAGAACCTGTAGGTGTAACTTCAATCAGATTGCCATCAGGTAGCATTACTGCAACATTTCCAACAGGGGTAGAAGCAACCTTACCGATACCGTTAACAATATCTACACATTCTTCGATTTTGTATACATCTGTCAGACCTTCTGTGATTGTAGAACCAACGTTTGCTGCGATATATTTCAAATCCCAGTTAGCTGCTTCTAGTGTAGCAGATAGCTCTCTTTGGTACAGGAAGCTATACTGCAACTGATTGTATTTACCACCGTTGATTGCCTGTTCCTGCATAGATACTTCCAAAGAAGTATTCAGGTTAGCTGTACCTGTACAAGCAAGCATATCATTTACGTAAAACGCAAAGTCAGCAGTGGAAACAAGGAAAGATTTTACATTACTCTTGCTTTTATCCATTGTTATGTCCTCACTTTCTTTTTATGCAAAAAAATAAAGATAGGCAATTAACCTATCTTACTTTTCAGCTCATTTTCATCAGTTTTCAAATGAGCATATTTATCTTCTTCTTCAAGAGACCGAACCCAATGTTTAATTGGTTCTTTAAACTTAACCATACCAGAGCATTCGCCAGTTTTCATGATTTGATAAGTCTCATGAGCATCATTCCGTTTTACCAAACGCCAAAACTCACGAATGGGCATTTCTTTAATGGCTTGTTTAGAAGTCTGTAGAACGAGACATAAAGAATCAATATAGTCTTCTGTTGTAACTACATCTTTATTCTTGTCCATGTCCTTTTGTGCCTTTTGAAGTCTTTTTTCAGTATCATAATTTAAGAATTCATCTATGTTAAAATCTATACCGTTTTGCAAAATTATAATTCGTCTTAAATCATCAAATTCATCTGCATTGATAACATGTCCGTTAATACGGATTCCTCCATCACGGTTCATATCTATTGGTTGGTCTTTACAGACCATAGTTAATAGTGTTACCGTATACAAAAAGAACTGACTGATATCAGGAGTATCTTGTACCATTTCTGCTAATTCTGGGTGGTACATAGCATAAACCAGAAAATCCAAATAGGTCATTTTAATAATTTCCTTACTACCAATTCGGCTATCCTTACGAAATGTAATAGCACGAGAGTACATCTGAAAATCTAAAACATGTTCCATTGTTACTGGATATAATGTGATTTTTTCATTGTATGGAATAGGGTCACTAAACAGTAAAAAATGTGCTAGTGTATTCTTATCGTAAGTCACAAGAATCACCGCCATCGTCATATGCTTTTACTGTATATGTAAGAAGTTTCCCGTAGAATTGCTTATTAGGTTGATATAATTTTAAATAGCCCATCTTTGCAGGCTCAATAGCACCTATAGAAGCAATTTCCTTACCATTTAACAAATCGTCTACTACACCACATAAAATATCAATACGATTCCCTTCGTAACCAGCTTTTTTCATTTCCAGTTTGGTAGGGGATGAAGTATCAGAAAGACGAATCAATGATTTATCAGCAAAAATACTAATATACAAATTAAAAGTTGCAAACTTATTTTGGACATTACTAATATCCGTTTCAACAAAAATAAATACTTTCGTATCAAGGATAGTATCATCAACAAAATTATAATCAAAAATATAACCCTGTTCACTGACGATTTTCCCATCAATTAACCATTCTCCACCTAATAAAATCTCTTTTTCATCCAAGTCATCATGTAGAGTAGGGTTAATAAGTTTTTTTACCATTTCGCTTTTCAGCAAATAGTCAATAATCATTTTTTTCTTATTGCCAGAGGTACGAACAATTCCCATAATTCCACCTCCGTTTAATAAGTATCTTCAATGATAACTGTTTTCTCAGCCATGATTTCAGAATTGTGAATAATCTGTACCTTAAAAGATTGACCAATGAGGTCACTGTCTTGCACTGTAACTTTAAGCGTTTTATCATCTCGTACACACTGCACTTGTTCCTTGAATCCACAATCAATATCCCATGTGTAATCAAAAATATCCACTTCTTCACCGCTTTGGTTTTTAAACTTCACAGAATAATTTCTTGAATATCCAATGGTAATATTGTTTCTGCCGAATATTGTGGCGTTAACTGTTTGTGTAGTTGTTTGAGGTGGTTGCACTGTAATGGATGTATCAACATAGTCACAAACTTGCAAGTCGGGTCTATCCACTTTTACATTCAATTCAGTTTTATCAGCAATAAATCCAAAAACCCCACCATGTTCTTCCCCATATTTATATAAAACATCGTCAGCACGAGTGAGCTTGAAAGTTTTGGTCGGGTTTGTGTTATGCCAGTCAATAAAAACTCTCTTACCATCTAATAAATAAGTATCTTCATCCGCAGGCATCAGTACAGTATAGTTGTTTGATGATAAGATAATTGAATTATTACTAAACTCACCAACATCATATTTAGAAGCACTTGTTACGTTGCACCATCGTTCTACAATATCTCCATTAGCTGTTTGCCAACGAATTTTACATTGACAGAGCTGTAATATGGCTTTTTCATACACACCGTTATAACTTGGATAGCCATAAACTAACCAATAGCAGCTATCGTACTTAACATACATTCCTGCTTTCACGGTGTTATGTTCAAATAAGCCAATGCGCTCCAATGATTTTAATTGCGATTCAGGGCTATTACCTTGGATTTTACATCTTACAATTTTTACTTGCGATAAATCATGGTTATAAATTTCTACAGTATCACCAATATCTGAATTTACAGTTTCATTAAATGCTGCGTTCTTATAATCGCAAAACGCATCAACCTCATAGCCGCCAAGAGATGTTGCTTGTTGCTTTGGTGTCATTAAATACCATTCTTTCATAGAAGCACCACCTTAGTTATATGCCGTAGGTGTTTGCTTATAAAGCATACTTTGCACTTCTTCATGAATGGTTTCCAATTCTGCCTTAGAAGCCGTTTTAGCATTCCCAGACCCGTCAACAGAGATATCCTTTGTAACGATACTTACACGCTTATTCACTTTAGACAATTCTCTCTGTTGGTAAAATTCGTGCATCATTACTCCAAGAGTATCAATTACATATCGGTCAAGCAAGGTATCAAATTCGTATAATTCTTCATCAAAATTCAGGCGGTCAATCTCATGAGAAAATTTTCCAACTGCTTTGAAGAACCATACACGTTCCAGTGCATCAGGAATTTCTACTTTATCTTGGAATGTAGAATGAAAACTATTCACCACATCTGAATAAGTAGACACTTTTTTCATGCTGTCCACCATCTTTCGTTACATTTTGAACCCAGTGTAATCTTCTACAATGCGAATCTTATCAAAATCATTAAACTTTTCTTTTTTAATAATCTGCAAAATCGCATATTTTTCAGCTCTTGTTACGACTGCCTTGCGCAAGTTTTCTTCAAAAGCCTTTGTTGTTTTATACTCAAAAAGTTTTCTCACAACATCTGGTGTTAAAACCTGTTGTGTGATTTTTTCTTCTGGAATATCAAAGTCCATTTCAATTCTTGTAGGAATATCTTCTGTATAAATAGTAGCGTGAGAACCACGACTATCTGTACCAGTCAGTAGTCTGTTGCCATTCTGCGCTTGAGAAATGATTTCACTTCTACTCAGTCTTGTAGTACCCTCAGGTGGAATAGTGACATCACCATCACCTTCAATACGCTTAAAGCCAACTGTCCATCCTGCAATATTTTTAATAGTAACTTTTTGTTCCAGATTGATTTCTTGAACTTCTGTTGTATTTTCAACGATTGCTACATCATCATTTTTTGCCATATCAATAACCCTCTATTTCGACTAAAATATATTTTTTCGACTAATCCAATAAGACAAATATTTTTGTTCAAACTCTGTGTTTAACCTCGTTGTACAAGGTAATTATTCTATCTAACCGCTCACTTTTTTCAAAGAGATAATATTTTGTATTCGTATTGTGGTTTACACCAACATCAATATATTTCATATCAAATGCTCTAATAAAATGTGCGAGCTTAGCAGAATAACAATAAAAATATTTATTCATTATTTCACCTTTTAACTATTATAAAAGGAAGCAGTATAATTACTGCTTCCTTCTGTATGCCATATTTAATTATTCAATTGTAGTCAGGTTTTTATCACAGATTACGCCAATCTGATATTCACGTTCAGGAACAACCAGTGCGCCAACCTCGATATCCATACGAGAAATAATCTGACCTGTGGATACATCGTTGCCTGTGAAGGAAGTCAGTCCACCTCTTGTAATTGTATGGATAGGGGAGTTAACACCAGCAGGAATGACAAAACCAAGACCAGCAGGCAGTAGTGTTTCAAAGTTGTCTCCTGCCTTATTCAGTGTAGTTGTGTCATAAGCATTGGGGATTTCGGACAGAATTGTACCGTTATATACGCCCATCAGACCTGTGTCATGAATTTCCTTCATAACTGCTTCGGAAACGCCAGTAATAGTAGGAGTGACACCCTGATAACCTGCAAAAGCGTTGAATTGAGAAATCAGCGCATAGTCACCAACAACTGTAGGTTTACCCCAACGTCTTACCTTTGCAATAACATCATCCATGCCCGTCTTAGTTAGACCAGCACCTTCAAAGAAATATTTTACGCCTGTTGCATTTTTAATTGCCTTATAAACAGTCTCCACAACATACTTAGCCATTTTATTTCTAATCTGGATTCTTACCTGTTCTTGCAGTTCATTTTCTTCAGCCATGTTACCCAGAGCTGCTTTTCTATAGTCTACTGCATGACCACCAGAAATAGTTGTTGTTGCAATACCAACACGTTTCTTTCTGATGACGGGGAACTGTACATCCTGACCCAGAGCCTGTTCTCTTGCACCCAGATTTGCGTAATCATTGTATTCAATTTCGCAAGACTCATTGTAGCCAAGAGCTTTGTAGTTACCAAAGATATTCAGTAGCTTAACTTCCTTCATCAGAACGGGTTCAATTGCAAAGCGTCTAATTTCATTCAGCTCAGAAGCAGCCTGAACGTCACCAGTAGCAGCCTTAGAGTTTAGTTCCATAATATATTTAGCAGCCACGTCCGCTTTTTTACCGTAAGGGGAGAGGTCTCTACCATTTGTCATTGCAGAGAAAATTTCTACAACGGCAGATTGACCATTAATCTTACCACTTACAAAATTAGCGTCTTTTCTTTCATTGTTTAATTCAAATGTATAAGACATTATTTACTTCCTCCTCGATTATCCTTCTGTGCAAATTTCAACCTTGATACCACTCTTATTACCAATCAGTTCTTTTACTGCGAAGTATGTAGCACCAGAATCTACACTTGTGCTAACAACCAGTTTGCCAGTTGCATCAGATACCAGTTTGTCAGCAACTTTAACACCTGTAGGAACTTGCGCGCCATATACTTCAAAACATTTGTTGTGACTTTGTGCTGCAACACGTGCAAGGTCTACAACTCTCACATGAGAACCTGCGGTGATTTTGTATTCATCACAGTACATATCATCACCAACTTCAACCTGCATGATTGCCTTTGTTTTATTTGCACCAGCTACGAATTTGCCATCTTCAATATCACCAAATGTACCATTCAGTACATCGGTATCTGTTACTGCGTCAAGGAAAAAATAATCCTTTTCAATTTGTGCCAGAGAATTAAATTTAAGAGCCATTTATATTTCCTCCTTAAAAAATGTTGATATCTTCTTTATCTTCAACGTGTGCGACAGAGTTCATTTCAGCAAAAATATCGTCAAGTACAACATTTTTAGCAGAGTTCATTTCTGCTACCTGTGCCGCAACACTTGCCTGTTTGCTAGCCTGTCCAATACCAGCGTAGATTTTAGAAACAATAGCCTCTACGTCACCATCAATAGGATTTTCCTTAAAACTATTGATTTCGGACTCAGCAAATTTCTGTTCTTCGTCAGTGAAATCTTTAATTGCTGTATTCAGTTCACCAAGTCTTTCTTTTGCTTTCAGCTCGCCAAGCTGTTTCTGTAAAGCATCACGTTCAGCCCACCAAGCATCTCTTTCTGTTTCCATATCCTGTAGTGCCTTACGTACCTGTTCAATGGTTGCGTTCAGTTCAACAATAGAATTTTCTTTTTCCTGTAGAGCGTTTGTGTTTTCAGCAATTACAGCGTCTTTTGCTTCAAGTTGAGCATTCAGTTCTGCAACTTTTGTTTCAAACTGAGTTTCTTTATTATTCAGTTCAACCATTGTGTCAGTGATTGTTTTTTTAATTTCATTCATATCGAATTCCATTTTATTTATTGCCTCCTTATTTTGATTATTGAGTTCGAGTAGTGTAGCTGTAGAATCTGCTGCACAAAGTACCAGAGAAAAGCCACTATGGATAAACTCTGTTGGTATTCTTCCTTGTGGTAAGTTTCCATTTTTGTAAATAATCGAATTGTTACCTTCGGATTTATAAATCTCGATACTACCTTCAACAGTTTCACCATTCTGTAAACTCTGTTCCAAAGAGGACACAAATGCGTGATATCGCATTTCATCTAAATACCCCTTGCCTGCAACAACACGTTTTGTTTCGCCATCTTTCTGAATGTCAGTGATAAAACCTTCAGTGAAATGACCTACAACAGTCGCGTTATCAAAAACAGGTAGTCCGTCTATAATACCTGTATCACCATGGTCACAAATTTGAGTACGTTCATCATCTAAAAACGATACAGTAATACTCATGTCTTTGATGCTATCTAACTGTGGCGCACAGTATTCCTCTAAGAACGTAATACCATTCTGGTTAAATTTTGTACCAACATCATCTACTACACATTCTGGAGGTTGTAATTCATATAAAATAGCGGTGAATGGTCTTCTACCGTTTTTATACTTTTTGGAAGACAATTCAAACATTGCCATTAAAAATTCCTCCTTGTTTTTTTGTAAATAAAAAAGAACCAGTTAGGCTGGTTCTAAAAAATCATTTGTATCTTATTCGCCAGAAAACCCATGGTCTTTAGACCGTGGGTAGTTCACTGAGTTGACGGTTTTGGCATTTCATTACTTTTATTTGCCCTTGTTTGCAACGTATTTTCATTGGTTGGGTTATCTATAGTGGGTCTACCACCATTATTGTTAGTATTCTTACCATTATTTGTATAAGCTGTTTGGTGAGGAA
>ENA-OROU01002218-OROU01002218.1-human-gut-metagenome-genome-assembly--contig:-NODE-2218-length-14521-cov-4.197705_pt1 | contig 14521 bp, 11 predicted proteins | sample MGYA00242131_ERZ509054 | MGnify/ENA primary metagenome ERZ509054 (study PRJEB26280, sample SAMEA2338749) | human gut metagenome | biome: human gut; feature: human-associated habitat; material: faeces... | reverse complement strand
TATCCTTTGGGGAGAAAGGATAAATATGTCAGAGGAACGGTCTATTATTTAAATAAAAATTATGAGATATCGCCTAAGAATGGAAAGCGAATTTTTCAAAAAAAGAAAGTTGTGTATACTTCAAACTATGAAATTAATAAAGTTGGAGAAAATGTATATATTGATGAAGATGAATATATAGTGAATTTTATTTAATATTCTTTTTAGAGAAAAAATGGATACAAGTAAGTATTGGGCTAAGTCGGATAAAGTTACAACATTAGCGATACATAATGTAGCTCTAAGAGAAGCGTTGGACAAACTATATGAATTAGGATACATTGAAAAGAAAATGTATGAATTATTAAAAATAGCCTGTGAGTATCATGATTTAGGGAAAATAAATGAAATATTTCAGGCAAGAATGAAGAATAAAAAGCTTCATTTTGATTTGGAAAAAGAAATTCCGCATAATGTATTATCTCTATTTTTTGTTGATTCAGAAAGAGTCAACAAAATAAATCCTGAAGATAAAAAGAATTATGTCAGGATGTTATTTGCAATATTATATCATCATTATAATTCTGATTTGATGAGAATGGTATCAAGTAGCAAGAGGCAATTAGAAAATATTTTTCCACAGGATGCTTTTTCGGATATTCAGGATGAGATATATAGCCTTCCTATAGGAATCGAAGAGGAGATTAGTGAAGTTATAGGGTTAAAAGATGAGAAAGCTGTGAAAATGAAAGGTCTGCTTCATAAATGTGATTACGCTGCAAGTGGTCATTATCCGATAGAGTTTAGAAATGATTTTTTGTTATCTGGCTTAGAATATCTTTTAATGCAATGGAATAATCCTGCAGATCAGGAAAAACAGGAGATACAATCGGCAGAGGAGTTTGCATTGTCTGAACAGGATAAAAATGAAAATGAAAGGGCGACTGTTGATTGGAATTCTCTACAGTATTTTTGCAAGGAAAAACAAAATCAAAATATCATTGTGGTTGCCCAGACTGGAATGGGAAAGACAGAAGCTGGCCTTCTTTGGATAGGGAATCACAAAGGATTTTTTGTTTTGCCAATTCGCACAGCAATTAACGCGATATATAACAGGCTTAGGAAAGATATGCTTGTAAATTCAGATAAAATTGATGAGCAAGTAGGAATTTTACATAGTGAACAATTAGAATACTATACAAAGAATATAGAAGGTTCAGATGAAGATATTTATGAATATGTGAAAAGAGGGAAACAATTTTCGCTGCCGCTGAATATTTCAACATTAGATCAGCTTTTTGATTTCATTTTCCAGTATCCGGGATATGAATTAAAACTGGCCACGTTATCTTATTCAAGGATTGTGATCGATGAAATTCAGATGTACAATGCAGAATTACTGGCATATCTCATTTTTGGATTGGAAAAAATCGTGAAGATGGGTGGAAAAGTTGCCATATTAACAGCAACCCTGCCTCCGTTTGTAAAAGAATTGCTAGAACAGCATCTCAATATCCCAAAAGAAAACCAGGAAGTCTTTATTGATGATAAAAAAGCGAGACATCATATCAAGGTTTGTGATAAAAAAATAAATGCAGAAGATATTGTAAAGCTGTATCTGAAAAATAAAGAAGCATGTAAAAGCAATCCACATAAAGGCAATAAGATACTCGTTGTGTGCAATAAAATAAAAACTGCACAGAAGATATTTGATGATGTGAACGAACTCATAAAAGCAAAATATGATAAGGAAGAAATTCATATTTTCCATAGTCGCTTTATAAAAGAAGATAGAGAAAAACTTGAAAAAGAAATTATAGAGTTTGGACAAACTGGTAATAAGTCGGAGGATGTTGTCGAGAAGGGCGGAATCTGGATAACAACCTCGGTTGTAGAAGCAAGTCTGGATATTGATTTTGATTATCTGGTAACAGAATTACAGGATTTATGCTCCCTATTACAGAGAATGGGACGGTGTAATCGCAAAGGCTTAAAGAGTGTTTTCGAATCTAACTGTTATATTTACCTGCAGATTGATTCTGCAGATTTGATTGGAAAGACGAAAAGAACTAGGAGAAGAGGCAAGGAAAAGGTATATGGTTTTATAGATGCTACGCTATATGAACTTTCTAAAAAAGCAATATCTGAACATGAGGGAATATTGACAGAAAGTCAAAAACAGGAGATGCTTCAGAAATATTTTACTACAGAAAATATACAGAACAGCTACTTTATGAACAGCTTCAAAAAAACATATAAATATGTTAGTGAAATTAGACCGTATTCTTATCAAAAAAATGAAAAGAAATTACGTGAAATTGTAACAGAAACAATCATTCCAAGTCCAGTCTATGAAGAAAAATCTACTCAAATCTTGGAGTGCGTTCAAAAGCTAAAACAAGCGGATCTTTCTGTTATACAGCGACAGAAATTAAGAAACCAGATTATGAAGTATACCGTTAACGTTCCATATTATCATTGGAAAAGTTATCAGGATGCTTTAAATTCCCAAAAAACTTCTGGCAGAAAAGCAAAATATTATGAACCAATTCAAATAGGAAAATATGAGAAAATCAAAGTTATGGAATGTAACTATGACAAAAAAGGATATAGCCCGATAGAATGGACAAAGAAAACGGAAGATAATGAATAGCAAAGCATAAAATGTGGATATCGTGTTATTATAATATTTTTGTTTGTGTCACTTTGTTGCGAGATATGTTACATAAAAAATGTCGACCTCCAATAATGTAAAAATCCCCGTACATTGACAGCGATTAAAAAACACGATAAATAGGACATTTTCCATCAATCTTGTAGAAGAAACAAGAAAAATATGGTAAAATATTTATAGCTATTGATAGGTCGACAGAAAGTGGGTGGAAAAGAAAGAAAATAAAAAGAGATGGGGAGGATGGATTAAAATAGAGACATAATGGAATGTAAATTTTTTCGCAAAATTCTTTTTCTTCTGCCGGATTCTGATTAAAATAGAGACATAATGGAATGTAAATATTTATGCAGGAGTAGCTTATGGAATAGATGGATATTATTAAAATAGAGACATAATGGAATGTAAATCTCATAATTAATGCTGCACACGTCACATTAAATCGATTAAAATAGAGACATAATGGAATGTAAATCTGCCTGATTAGCGATTTCAAGAAGTTCTTCCTCTATTAAAATAGAGACATAATGGAATGTAAATGCGTGTGGTCTGGTTGCCCTGACACATCCCCGCCCATATTAAAATAGAGACATAATGGAATGTAAATGTAGACGTCCTCTAGGCATAAAGGAGTGAGAATAAATTAAAATAGAGACATAATGGAATGTAAATTTTAGATGCTGTTCTGAGTGCCATATCTGCGTAATCTATTAAAATAGAGACATAATGGAATGTAAATACAGCTGATGTGTATAGACGTTATCAAGTATTTTGTGATTAAAATAGAGACATAATGGAATGTAAATGAGCCTAATAATCAGAATCAGAACAATCAAAATAACCATTAAAATAGAGACATAATGGAATGTAAATGTTATTAAAGTTGTAAATCTTTTAATCGGCAAGCTTGTATTAAAATAGAGACATAATGGAATGTAAATATTTTTAACTTTAAGCTCTTTTGCAATTTCCTTAAATTAAAATAGAGACATAATGGAATGTAAATTAGTCCCACAAATCGGACACGCCGCGGGTGACCGCTCCATTAAAATAGAGACATAATGGAATGTAAATTTAATCAGTGAACGTGAGCGTTTATGCAGAGAACTTGGAATTAAAATAGAGACATAATGGAATGTAAATCTGGGGGTTGTGGATATGAATTATGGGATTGAATAATATTAAAATAGAGACATAATGGAATGTAAATGAAACGCTGATTGAAATTAAAGTTGATTTTGAAACAGAATTAAAATAGAGACATAATGGAATGTAAATAACATCCACATAAGGTAATCTCTTTCGTTTTTCGCATTAAAATAGAGACATAATGGAATGTAAATATATAAAATGTATTCTGCACAAAATCGTCTGGTGAAAATTAAAATAGAGACATAATGGAATGTAAATGTTGATTCGGTGGTACCGTTCGATTGCGTATTTGCATTAAAATAGAGACATAATGGAATGTAAATGAAAAATACCATGTAGGAATTTAGTATTTTTTTAGATTAAAATAGAGAGACAGTAGAAAGTTCGTTTGATATAATAAAAAATGGATGAAAATATATGAGAGGAGGAACAAAGTATGGGACGATTTGTTGATCTAGGTAATAGTGCATTTCAGGATGCATTAAGTTCAAAAATATATATTGATAAAACGGGATTGATTTCATATACGAACAGTGTAATAGACATGACAGAGTAATTTATTTATTTTTTATCTTCCCCCTAAATTCAAAAAAATTTTGCAAAATATCAAATACTCATATACAATAAAGAACAAGAATATACGGAAGAGGGGGAGTGGCATGATTTCGGATGAGATGGCTTATCGGCAGTATTTGGACGGGAAAGAAGAGAGTGCAGATATTCTTGTTGAGAGATATGGAGATGCACTTACATATTACATAAATGGATATATCCATGATATTCATGAGTCGGAAGATTTGATGATAGAGTCCTTTGCACAGATTTTTGCAAAGGAGCGTCCGATTGATGGAAAAGGAAGTTTTAGGGCATATCTTTATAAAACAGCAAGAAATTTGACGATACGGCATAGACAGAAGCATAAACTATGGTTTTTATGTTTAGATGAGGTGGATTTTGAGCTGCCGGGCGAAGAACTGGTGGATGCAAAACTTTTGCAGTCGGAGCGGGAGCAGCATCTTTATGAAGGAATGGCGAATCTGAAGACAGAGTATAGAGAAGTACTGTATCTGGTTAGTCTGGAAGGAATGAGTTATAGAGAAGCAGCTCGGATTCTTGGTAAGAGTGAACAACAGGTTACTAATCTGGTACATAGAGGGAAGAAGAGTTTAAAAAAGATTTTAGAGGAAAGAGGTTTTATATATGCGGGCGAATGAAGAACGTCAGCAATTGATTCATAGAAGAACGCTGGAGATTCAAAGAGAACAGCAGAAAAAAAGAGAGAGTAATCAGTGGATCAGGGATTGCTGCATGCCTGGTGATGATTATTGGAATAGGATGTCTGATGCCAGAAGTAACCAAACAGGCTTCCGCTTCTGGGGCAAAAACTAATTATACAACAGGAATGGCTAGTATGTTGGGAAATTATGAGGCACTTGGATACATTTGTATGGGAATTTTGGCATTTGCACTTGGTGTTTGTGTAACGATACTTTTGTATCGTTTGCGTAAGGCGGAAGAACATCGAAAAAAAGCAGAAGAATATAAACAATCGTAGCAGGTGAGCGAAAACAGGCTGAAAAAAGAATAACAATAACAAAGCGGGGAAAAATAGAATGAATTTTGAGATAATTGATAATATATTTCAGGTAATAGTATTTTCTCTAATTGTGGTGGCAGATATTGTGTGCTGGTTTTTGCAGAAGAATCGTTTGTATATTATATTGGCTTTGGCGCATAGCTGTTTTATGATGGGAACACTTTACTTTGTACTATATCTTGTTATCCGGGGAAAGGTACCACAGTTTTTTTATGTATCAGAGATTTCCTGGATTGCCAGTTATTTGTTTCTGCATTCGTATCAGATTGTAGGATATAAGGGACAGAGGATGAAGATATCAGTGATTCCGTTGATTTGTGGAATTGGTGTGGCGATTATTTCAATTTGGAGTGGGATTTTTGGTCCGGCGATCCTTTCAACGGGAGTATTTACATTAGCAGCAGGAGCGATTGTCTACATTAGTGTTTTTCAGATTTTATATGGCGATGCACCATATAAAAGCAGCATTTGTATTCTATTATGTATAATTTTACAGGTGAGTCTATATATAAGTTCGTCTTTTTTTCATGACTATACAAGGTTTAATTTGTATTTTTGCATTGATATTGTGCTGACAATCTCGATGGCGATGTTATTACCTTGTACATTTATGGAGGTGGGGAAAGATGATGTACATTGAAAATATTTTTATTTGTATTAGTATTCCATTATTGCTTTCATTGCTTTTTATTCAGGGAGAAACACGTAAATATACATTATTTGTTTGTATTGGAATGGGAATATGTGTGCTTTCTGCATATGTCAGCAGTTTTTTTATGAATTATTATGGAGTGGATACAATAGAGGCCTCCATTGAAATTACAGCGGTCTGTGAAGAAGTAATGAAGCTTTTTCCGTTATTATTTTATATTTTAATATTTGAGCCGCAAAGAAGCCAGATTCCAAGAGTTGCTATTGCAATTGCGGTAGGATTTGCTACTTTTGAAAATGTGTGTTATTTAACAGAGAATGGGGCTGCAGATTTTGATCTTTTATTAATACGGGGAATTTCGACGGGAACGCTTCATATATTATGTGGCATTTTTATCGGCTTTGGACTTGCCTATATATTTAGACAAAGGGCAATTGCAATTACGGGAATGGTTGGACTTCTTGGCGCATGTGGTGTTTTTCATGCGATTTTTAATCTGCTTATTTCGGCAGATGGCATTTGGAGGTGGATGGGGTATTTGTTTCCATCGGGCATGATTATTGTGCTGGTGAGTGTATGGCATTTGATGGTAAAGTTAAATCATATGAAGTAAAGTCAGGAAAATTGGAATCTTACAAAAGAAAAGGAAGCGTGTATACCCTGCGATTCAGTTGCAGGGTATTTGATTTGATAAGCAAAGCATGCATGAAGATCTTTTTAAAATCTTTTCATTTATTTTTTTAAATAGGTGAAAGGATTTTTTAATTATGTCTTTATAGAAGTACAATGTAAAAATGAGTAGAGAGGAGGAGAAAGATGAACCCAAAGGAGATTAGGCGGGAAAAGATTCATCAGCGTATTCATATTCTGCGTATTCGATATGACGGATGTATCATTTTTAGTTTGACACTCCTTTCCGTCGGATTGGCAGTATGTATGGGGATAATGTTTCAAAAGATGCATTTATCCGGTGTACCTGCTGTTGTTGACAGTTACAGCTCTGTTCTCCTAAGAGATGGGGCGGATTTATATGTGATTATCGCCGTTGCTGCTTTTGTAGCAGGGTGTGATTTTTACGATGGTATGTATCTGGTTTCAGAATAAGAAATCAGACCAAAAGAAGAAAGTATGAGATACGCAGAATAAGAGGTGAAATGTATGAAGTACCAGAAAACAAGATATGTATTAGCGAGAGTCCTCGCCGCAATACTTACTTTAACAGCAGTATTCGGGTTATCCGCTCCGCTGATAACACAGGCGGCTTCCAATGTATCTGTTCTTTATCGATATGCTGCTTTTGTGAATGCAGGTGGAGGTTTTGCTAAGAACTTTACTGAGGAAGAAAACCGTACAAGAAATGGTTATGCTGATGTTGCTTATGCACTATCACAAAAAGAACCTAAGAGTGATAGAAAGAGTGGAAAAGATAATACCTATTGGACAGGACTTGCTTATGCTAAGAATTTAAAGAGTGTTCGTCAGCAGGCAGCAGAAGAGATTGCTTCCGGAATTAATCGAAAGGTTAGTGGAAGCAGCATTCTTAACAGTACAGAAGGCCAGGATGCTGCGTTAAAGCAGATTGATGATGACACAACGCAGGATGTTTTATATTCGCTTGTAACTTGCGTGGACCGTGTAGGATCCACACCAAGATTTTGTTATAACACTTTTGGACTGGCTTTTTATGATTTCAAATTATCGGTAATTGCCGGAGAAGGGTTAGAGTATATTACAAAGGCACAGAAGTATGATTCTTTAAAAGAAGCAGTAAATGGACAGGCTGCGGGTGTCACTTATAAGACAAATGCCAACTCGAATCCTAAATTGAGTTATTATAAGAATGAGTCGAAAGAGGAAGCAGATATTGGAATGGAATTTAAACAGTCGAATTCCCTGACGACTTCTAATACGTTAGAGACAGGAAAAAGTTATTCTTATAGTGAGATGATTGGCTCAGAAACAACACTTTCCGGAGAGATTCCGCTGATTGCAGAGGTGGAGCAGACTTTAAAAATGGAGGTGACCTGTGAGCAGGCATTATCCACAGCATATTCTGAAACAAAAGAATATAGTGAGACTTCCGAGAATACGATTTCTTCCAGCATGTCACTTCCGGCACAGACAGCGGTTGGAATGGAATCTTCTAAGGCAGTAACAAATGTGCAGCTTGGATATGATTGTCCGGTGGCGATTACTTATAAAGTAGCGGTTTTCTCTTTATCAGGTACTGTATATGATGATAATATGAAAATACAATCATTCTCTACGGCAGGCTATCGTCAGAGTCATTTCAGCACAATTTTTGGTTCTGAGTCTGAAAAAGGCGGAACGACAGCAATGGATAATCTTTATAACCGTGCAGTAAGATATACCGCGACACCAAATTACGAGCAGGCATATGGACAGACTTATGGATGGACAAAGAAACGGTCTGATGGAAATCCGGCAGATAAATTAGAGAAACTGGAATGGAAAGATATTTTAAACGGAACGATTAAGGAAGAAGAACTTACAGATGAAAAGACGAAAGTTACACTAAATAGAATTCTTGTAGATGAGGATGGTGTAATTCAGCATACTTTTTCATCCGAACCTTCTGGAACAGAATATCCGATTGGCTATGAATCATTAATAGAAGTTCCTTCAACGATGACACAAAATACAAAGAAGTATACAATATATGACAAAACTGTGAAGGATAGTAATGGTGAAGAAGTAGATAATGACATAAATTATAATGCGAATGGAGATACTTATAACAAATGGATTCAGCCAATTGGTGAGGAAGAAAAGAAGTCATTAGCGGAACAGGGCGTATCTCAGGAAGAACTTGATGCGCTGAACAGCGTGAATTTCTACTATACGGAAAATGCACCAGAAAGTGGAATAACAGAACAGCGCGCCAATAGTAATCAGAAAGCAAATAAGGCCGTAAAACAGTCTGCCAATACTGCACAAAGAGCAGCATCTGGAACAAACAACAGTCTTATAAATAAGGTTTCCTGGCTGTCAACACATTGTCCGATGTCCGTCACAGGTGGTGTACTTAATTATGATACAGTAAGTATGAATTCAAATATTAAGGAAATTGTACCATTATATCCATTAAAGAAAATCAGTGTCACAAATGGCGTGAAGACATTGAATATGATTAGTGGAGATACGTTTGATCTTAGTACAGTTACCTTGAAAGGCAGTAACAAGAATGATGTAGAGTATTATGGATTTGACCAGAATAAGGGCCATTGGATACTTATTGATCAGAATGGTAAGGAACTGACAGGCAGTAATATTGCATCTCTTACAGAGGAAAAAGCAAATGGTGAAGCGATTCTGACAGCAGGAGACGAAGAAGGAACCCTGTATCTTAAGTATATGATTGATGATGATACTACATATACCAGTCTTGAGAATGAACAACCAGCTACGAATGCAGGCCTTGACGCAACAGCAAAAATTAAGGTAAATGTTACAGCAAAACCATTTGACGGAAGTGTTCAGGCAGAGGGAACTACGACAATATATGTTGGTGAGGAACCTGTCAATCTGATTGGTAACGAAGACATTAAGGGATATGCAGTAGACAGTACAGATAAGAAGATTTCCGGTGCACCTATCGTATGGGAAGCAAGACTTGACGAAGAAGATGGAATCAAGCTTGAGAATAACCGGGTATCTTTTACAAAGGAAGGAACCTATCAGATTCGGGCAACATACCGAGGCAAACATTCAGAATGGATTAGTGTAAAAGCACTTCCAGAAAAAGCGCTGACAACGATTAAGATCTCTGATGATACAAAACCAGCTACATTAGAAAGCTTTATTTTCAAAGACAAAGGAACTCCTAACATTATTGATTTATCCAAACTTACAGTAAAAGCATTTGACCAGTATGATGGCGAATGGAATGATCTTTCTGATGTAAAATGGCATATTGATTTTTCAGGAGAAAAAGCAGAAGATAGTTTCTCTGATTATCTGTTAGCGGATAAACTTCTAATAGATAAGGCAGGAACCTATAAGATTCAGGCAAGAGCAAGAAAAGGCAGAGCGGTATATGCAGAATCTAATGTATTAGAACTGGTAGTAAAACCGACAAGGAAGCTGACTTCACTTAATATTGAGACAGATATTGAAAAAGACGGAATCGGTATTGGAGATTCTTATTCCAGCGATTTAAAAGAAGATGTAAAAGTAACTGCACTTGATCAGTATGGAGACGAGTATGACTGGACAAAAGAGGAATACAAATGGCTGACAGGCGGAAAGTATTCTAAAGTTACAGGAGATACTTTACTTGGTCTTGTAAAAGGTTCTGATACGCTTCAGTTAATCGTAGGCAAAGATGATGCAAAGATAGAATCGAATGTAATAGATTTTGCCATTGTTACCAAACCATATGTGAAGGAATTATATACCGGTGACTCGGCGGTAGTAAGAGAAGGAGAAGAGTATGATCTTACGAAAGTAAACTTTACAGCAAAAGATCAGAATGGAGAGGCATATATTCTTTCGCAGAAAGAAATTGACAGCATTCAGTGGAAATTGACAGATAAAGGAACGATTAAGAGTACACAGGCATCTTTTAGTGCAGATAAAAAGACGTTATCTGTATCGGAGGGAACACTTAGCTATGGAGAAACTGGCAATGTTATTTTGACGGGAACGTTTACTAATAAGAATGGAATAGAAGCACAGGCAGTACAGTTTACTTTAACTGTAAGACAAAAGCCTGTACTGGATACCCTTCAGTTAGAGAAGAAAGATGCAGAAAGTACATTGAAAAACGGAGAGAATGCTTATGTCGATGAATACTTCACTGTAAAAGGTCTTGACCAGTATGGAGAGGAATATGGACTGGATGAAGTAGACATTACATGGAATTCGGATAATGAAAAAGCGTTCCGTTTTGAGAACAATAAAGTTATCGCAGCAGTAGAAGCAGGCAAGAAAGCGAATATTGCAGTCAGCGCAACGAATAAGCTGAACCAGAATGTGGTAAGTAATGAAGTAGAATTAAGCGTTCCTAGAGTACGTTCGCTCCAGAAGATTACGTTAGAAGAAGTACCGGAGGCCATTCCATTTAACAGTACTTTGGATTTAACGGCACTGAAAGCAACTTGCTATGATGAGTTAGGTGAAATATATAGTGAGGAAGATTTAAAAGCATATCCTGCTAAAGTTATTTTCTCATTAGATGCCAATGGAATAAATTGCAAGCTTGATACAGCGAAGAATATTCTTCAGACATATGATGAATATGGCTATATTACAATTTCTGCAATGGCTGTAAATAGCAGCACAACCAATGAGATGCAGGATGAGAATGGTAACACTATCATTTCCAGCGTAAAAATCTGGGTAGGCCCGAAAGTAGAGTCCTTAAAGAACACAGAAAAAATGATCGCTACTGCAGGAGCAAACACAATCACTTTAGAAGGAAAATGTCTGGAAGATAACATGAAGGCTGGATTGTTTGATGCAGATGGCAGACTGATTACGGAAGCTGGTACCAGTGGAAATGCAGACAGTCAGAGTGCCACACTTGATATTCCATCGAACATTGGTGGAAAGTCAGATGTAGTATATACAGTAAAATATGCAATTAAAGATACTTATATGGATGAACCGACAGGAAAGATTACTGTAAGTAATAAAATTCCAGCAACTGGCGTGAAACTCAATAAAAATAATCTGGTAATTGCTCCAAAGAACAGAGAAGTTCTAAAAGCTATCGTATCTCCATCTAATAGCACAGATAAGTTAAGCTGGAGTAGTACAGCCCGAAGGATTGCTTCCGTCGATAAGAATGGAAATGTTAGCGCAGCAGCTCCGGGAAAAGCAGTAATTACTGTTACAACAGAGAGTGGAAAGAAAGCATCTTGTAATGTATTAGTAGGACTTCGTCAGGGTGACGTGATTTCAAGTGGAATCTATCGCTATAAAGTGACAGATTCCAGCGTAGACGGAACTGGTCAGATGGAAGTGGCTGGTTTTATCAAAGGACGCAGAGCAAAGAATGTCACATTTCCAAAGAGTATAGCATGGAACGGAATTAAGTATAATGTAACTTCTGTTGGAACGAGAGCATTTGAAGCAAACAAAAAGATTAAAACAGTCATCATACCAGATTCTGTAGAAAAGATTTGCCACAAAGCATTTTATCGATGTGCGAACATGAAAAAGCTTACAGTTGGAAAGAATGTTTCCTTCTTTGGTGCCCATGCATTTTGTAATAACAAAAAGATTACAAAGATAGTTTTCAAAGGGAAAAAATTAAAGACTTTAAAAGACCCACATGTATTTATTTGTGTGAACCATGCGAAAGTGTACGTTCCAAAGAGTAAATATAAAGTTTATAAGAAACTCTTATCTACGTATGGACTCGGAAAATGTAAGTTTGTGAAAAAATAATAGATGAAAAATAATGTATGGATAAAATAGCAACGATATTCGTATATTATCAGACATCTAAAAATTAGATTCTCTTTACTGTTTACTTTAACAAACTTGGATTTTGATTTGCAGGGTCGGGAAAACTGACAGACGAAGTCAGAAAAGGAAATAACCTATATTTGTGGCCTCGGAGCAAGGTTTGGATACGAGCGTGTGTAAGCGAGTATTCAAACCGCAGCGACTAAAGTCACAAATATAGGTTATTTTTATTTACTGAGAGCGTCTCATTTGAATCAGGATTTAGATATTTTACTTACTGTGGAAGGATTGCCTTCGGTGTATTCTATGGTTACTTTATCTCCTTCTTCCAGCAATATTGCATCCAAATATTTGGATATATCCACATCATAAATCGTATCAGAATCATTTAACACAATATAATAATGGGAGCTTCCGTCAATAACTGCCTGAGCAATCTTTTTGATAGTGCCGGCTGTTGTTTTAGTGGAAGCTTTTTTACTTTCTTCATCAGAACCCATGCCATTTGACTGGATGAGGGAACGATAGGAAGCTTCGCAGTCATTTACTGTGTCCCCGGTTGCTACGATTTGGTAATTGTGTACATTTACCATTGCGTACTTTTTGACGAGGCCGGAGGCATCTTTTAATGCCATGAAATAAGTTGGTTCCGCATCAATATTCAGGAGAAGTGGGAAGGTTGCCTTATAGCCTAAGTTCTGTACTTTTCCTTCTGCGGAAGTCATGGCGGAATCTTCGATGGCTCCCTCAATTTCGTAATATTTTGTTTCCATAGTACGCTGGTTCATAAGAACGAAGCCTACGTTAGACTGATCACTTGTGATAGAAGTGACACCGGTGTATACCCACACATCATCGTTGATGGCAAGGTAATTGTAACCATTTGTTGTGGTCAGACAGTCTTTTTGACCGAGAATACTGTTGATAAATCCATGTTTTAATGTGCCGTAGTAGTTGTAGAGATTTACAAGCATATCGGCAGAGTATACACGGTCAACCCATTTTGGAGTGTCTTCGACTTTGTAGTCTTTACATTCGCCGGTGATGGCATTACATAAGACAACGCGTCCGATGGTCTGACCGCCGAAAAGACCGATGTTATATTTCTTTACGCTGCATACCCAGTAAGGGGTACCTTCTTCGTTAATTTCGAAATTAATGTCATCAAACATATAGGTCGGATATTTGAAACGAAGGTGGCGGTAAAGATAACGTCCAAAATGGTCATAAGGAGTATACTTCATTCCCTCTTTTAAGCGGACAAGTTCTGTCTGCTGTGTTGCCATATCAATTTTGATATAGGCAGGAATACCCGCTTTTTTATTAGTAAACCATTTCACCAGATCCGCATAGCGGAGAGGAGTCACACGAACCGGATTATTTTTATAATTAATCTGACTGTATTCATCTGCAACTTCAAACTGAGAAGCAAGGTCTACAAGACTTCCCATCTTACGTTCTCCAAGAATTTCTGCGGAAGACTTATCAAGCAGAGGGATCTGGTCGTAAGAAATCTGGTCAATATCCTTTGTAAATTCACTTTTTTCTATCTTCATCAGCTTCTGATATTTGGAAGCATTAATAATAGGAGAAGATAAAAGAGTGCCGACAAAATAAGCGGCGGCAATGACAACAACAAGAGAAGCCAAAAACTTGAATGTCTTTGTCTTATAATTGCCACTGAAATTGATAGGATGTCTCCGATCACCGGTAAATGTTGTCTTTGGAAGGGCATATAGTGCAAAAATAATCACTGCTAAAAATAATACAAACTTCCACAACTCTGGATTATGGATGTTTATTGCGGGAAGAGCAATATAATAGTAAATTGCTGCAAGAATCAGAACAACAACAACGAGCGCTGCAATCCATTTCTTCCCTGTAAAATGTTGTTTTTGTTTCTTTTTCATAGAGATTTATTCTCCTTTCTATTTTAACAGAGTATAGCACAGACAAGGAAATAAGAAAATAGGAATTTGTCAGTGAAATAATAATTGCCGCAGGCAAGAAGACGCACCCAAAGAGAGCAGGTAGC
>ENA-OROU01002202-OROU01002202.1-human-gut-metagenome-genome-assembly--contig:-NODE-2202-length-14622-cov-5.975287_pt1 | contig 14622 bp, 12 predicted proteins | sample MGYA00242131_ERZ509054 | MGnify/ENA primary metagenome ERZ509054 (study PRJEB26280, sample SAMEA2338749) | human gut metagenome | biome: human gut; feature: human-associated habitat; material: faeces... | reverse complement strand
TCGAAGAAGTTCTCGCTGCTCTCCCGGATATAGAAGTCGTCGCTGCCGCCCTCCAGATGGGCCCGCAGGCCGGCGAAGCTGGTAATGACGTCCCGCATGGGCAGGTTCGGCACGCTGCGGCCCGCCGTGGCGATGGCGTAATCCAGACCCGTCTGGGTGGTAGCAGTGTCGTCCCGGTCCTGCTGATCCGTGGCAGTGGGGCCGAGGAGGAGGTTTCCGTGGACAGTGGGGGTCACCAGCACACCCTTACCCATGGCACCGGGCAGCTGAAAGACGGTATGGCTCACCAGACCGCCGTCCTTCCGGTCCAGCAGGCAGTATTCGCCCCGGCGGGGGGTGATTCGGAGGGGATCGCCGCACAGCTGGTTATGGAGCACGTCGCCCCACACACCGGCGGCGTTGACCACGGAACGACTCTCCATCGGGCCGCAGCCGGTCTCCACCACGAAGTGGTCCCCCTCCCGGCGGATATGCTGCACCTGCGTATCGAAGCGGAACTCCGTGCCGTTGGCGGCAGCGTTCTCCGCCAGAGCAATGGTCAGGCCGAAGGGGCAGAGAATGGCGCTGGTGGGGGCGTACAGCGCCGCCACCGCCTGTTTAGACAGGGCGGGCTCCATCCGGTGCAGGGCCTCGCCCTCCACCAGCTCCAGTCCCTCCACGCCGTTGGCAAGCCCCCGCTGATAGAGGGCCTGCAGCTTCTCACGGTCCGCCGGATCCAGACACAGCACCAGCGATCCGCACCGGCGATAGGGGAAGTCCAGCTCATGGGACAGGGCCTCCATCATGCGGCTGCCCTCTACGTTGAAGCGGGCCTTCCGGGTGCCGGGCTCGGCGTCGAAGCCGGCGTGGACAATGGCGGAATTGGCCTTGCTGGTGCCGGTGCAGACGTCCTCATTGCGCTCCACTACACAGATGCGGCCGCTGCGGCGGCTCAGCTCCCGTGCGATGGCGCAGCCGATGACGCCGCCGCCGATGACCAGTACATCATACATGATCCATCTCTCCTTTCTAAAAACAAAAAGCCACGCAAAAGCGCCCGGCGTCTCCTCCGGGCAATTCTGCATGGCTCAGCATCTCACTGCATGACTGGTTCTTTAGTTATATGTAGTATAGCAGACGGTCTCCGGTTCTGTCAACCGGTTCCGAAAAAAGTATTTTCCGGCGTTTTCTCTGTTCTTAACAGGTTTTTAGCGAAATCTTAACGTGAAGTATGGTATAATCAGGTCAGAAAAACCTGAGCGTCGGGAGGTAGCAGGGATTTGAAGAAACCGCACATCCAATGGCCGGAGCAGTGGCTGCGCCGAAAGCGTATCCCCTCCATTGGCTTTTCCTACTCCGGCAAGGACTTTATCATCTCCATGAGCCTGTACACCCTGTCGGTGGTGCTGTGTCTGATCCTGCGGGGGGCCAGCCAGAACGGCGACACCGGGTATGTGTACATGATCTTCCTGCTGGACGTGTTTTTGACGGCGCTGCTGACGGAGGGCTTCTTCTTCAGTCTTATCATCTCCATCTTCGCCGTGCTCAGCGTGGACTACATCTTCACCCCGCCCTACTGGAACGTCAGCTTCACTCTGTCGGGATTCCCGTTGACCTTTCTGGTGACCATGACCATTTCCGTTGTGACCGGTATCGTTACCAGCCGAGCCAAGCAGATGGATGAGGTGCGGCGGGAGGCGGAGCTGGAGCGGATGCACGGCAACCTCCTGCGGGCGGTGTCCCACGACATCCGCACGCCGTTGACGGGCATCGTGGGGGCCACTAATGTGCTGCTGGAGCAGGAGAATACCCTGACGTCGGAGCAGCGCCATGAGTTGATCCGCAACGCCAACGAGGAGGCCCAGTGGCTGATCCGCATCGTGGAGAATCTGCTGAGCATCACCCGCATGGGCGGTGACGAGGCCAAGGTCAACAAGACGCCGGAGGCCGCCGAGGAGATCATCGAGGGGGCGGTGGGTAAGTTTACCCGCCGGTGGGGAACGAACATCCCGGTGGAGGTGCACCTGCCGGAGGAGTTTCTGCTGGTACCGATGGACCCGCTGCTGATGGAGCAGGTGCTGACCAATCTCATGGAAAACGCCGTGCTCCACGGTAAGACCACCCGGCACATCACTGTGACCCTGTGCCGCAGCGGAGACTGGGCCCGGTTCATCGTGGAGGACGACGGACAGGGCATCGCCCCGGACCGGCTGGAGCATCTCTTTGACGGCACCCTGCAGGGTCAGCAGGGAGATCGGGGCCGCAGCATGGGCATCGGCCTGTCCGTTTGCCGGACGGTGGTGCGGGCCCATGGCGGCCGCATCAGAGGCGAAAACAGGGAGGAGGGCGGTGCACGGTTCACCGTGGAGCTGCCTTTGGATAAAGAAATGCAACAGGAGGTAGACAGCTATGAAGATCAAGGATAAGGTTTTGATCGTGGAGGATGAGCAGAGCATCAGCAGCTTCATCTCTATGATTCTCACGGCCAACGGCTACGACACCATCATCGTCAACACCGGCGAGGAGGCGCTGACCATGATCTCCTCCCACTGTCCGGACCTCATCGTGCTGGATCTGGGGCTGCCGGATATGGACGGCCTAGAGGTGCTGCGCTCCGTGCGAAAGTGGTCCAGTCTGCCCATTGTGGTGGTTTCCGCCCGGAACCACGAGCGAGACAAGGTGGAGGCGCTGGACTACGGCGCCGACGACTATCTGGTCAAGCCCTTCGGCACCTCCGAGCTGCTGGCCCGCATCCGCACCGCCATCCGCCACACCCGCACCTCCCTCTCTAACCCGGAAATCGCCCAGTCCGGACGCTTCACCACCGGCGATCTGGTCATCGACTATGACAAGCATCAGGTGCTGATCCACGGGGAAAACGCCCGGCTCACCGCCAACGAGTATCGGATCGTGTCCCTGCTGGGCAAATACGCCGGCAAGGTGCTGACCTACGACTTCATCATCAAGGAGCTGTGGGGCCCCAAGGCCAAAAACGACAACCAGATCCTGCGGGTGAATATGGCCAATATCCGCCGCAAGATCGAGGAAAATCCCAGCCAGCCCAAGTACATCTTCACGGAGGTGGGCGTGGGCTACCGGATGCGTGAGGGCGACTGAGTGCCCGGCGCCGCTTGAAAAATGCTCTTTTTCTCTCTTTGCCGCCCCGGCTGCGTCATGCGCCGGGGCGGTGTGTTTTTGTGCTGCTTTGGCCTACGGCGGGGGATGTTTTTGCAGTTGCTTATTTTATTGCTTCCGGCGGCATACCTTTGGGGAAGTAATCTTATTTTGTCTCCGACGGGTAACTTTCTTTCAATAGCGAAAGAAAGTCACCAAAGAACGCCAGCAGAAACCGATGGTTTCTGCACTTCCTTCTCGTTTGCAAGAGCTGTGGTCTAAGTCCCGTCGAAAAAGGGAATTGATCTGCTTCTACTCACGCTGCCGCTACCCGGTCAGTTGAAGAAGCTTACTGTTCTACCGGGGGAGTCCGTACTCCCAGCAGTAAATGAAATATTTTCTTCACCTGAGCGGGAGCGGCAGCGGGTCTGTTGCTGAGTCAATTCCCTTGACGGTCCCATAACAAGCAAGCCTCTTGAAGGTAAAGGAAGTCCAGAAACCATCGGTTTCTGGCGGCATTTTTTCATACTTTTTGCTGCTGTTGGCAAAAAGTATGCCGTCGGAGACACGTTCCTTGCGCAAAGCACCGTTGTTGACAAAAAGTATGCCGCCGGAGCTGAAAGCGTGCAGGTCATCATGGAAGATGCGGCCTTTTCCTGTTGCACGCTGCAGGCGCACAGATTTCCATTATATCGTCTTTTATAGGGGAACAAAAAGCTGTTTCGACCAAACGGTAGATCCCTGTTCCTGCGGGGTATCATGGCTGCTCCGCCGGGCTTGGGACAGTTCTTCTCCCATGCTGTTATCGCCGTTTCGTTTATTCTGCATGATAGAACTACGCGTGGCGTTTCAGCATTTTGCCGGTTAAGGGCCTTAATTTTCTTTCCATTGTATACAATCCTTGTATTTTTTACAAGTCAGCGTGTAAAGTATCCACCATATCGCGAATAATTCTTGTGAAAAAAACCAAAAGGCCAGTTCACAATTTGTTAAAAAGAGGGAAAAGCACGCTAAGAACTTGACAATAGTCCGTTAGGACGAGTAAGATAGGGATACCAAATTTGAGGAGGTAAATCACCTAATGGAAAAGAAAGGCACCAAGATAGCGTATTTTGTTGCGCTGGCGGTGGTCGTAGTCGCTCTGGTCATTGCCAAGGTCACCAATGATGGCTCTGGCTTTGTAGCTACCGGCTGGGCCCTGTTCCCCCCTGTTGTCGCAATCGCACTGGCCCTCATCAGCAAGGAAGTGTATTCTTCCCTGTTCCTGGGCTGCGTGGCAGCCGCCCTGCTGCTGGCCAACTTCCAGCCCTGGCAGATGGTCGTGAATTTCGTCGGCGCCGGTGAGGGCGTCGGCATGATCAACGCCATCGACATCTCCATCCTGATCTTCCTGGTCATCCTGGGCATCATGGTGGATCTGATGAACAAGGCCGGCGGTTCCGCTGCCTTCGGCCGCTGGGCCAAGAAGGCTGTGAAGACCCGCTCCGGCGCACAGCTGCTGACCATGCTGCTGGGCGTGCTGATCTTCATCGACGACTATTTCAACTGCCTGACCGTGGGCGCCGTGATGCGTCCCGTGACGGAGAGCCACAAGATCTCTCGCGCCAAGCTGGCTTACATCATCGACGCCACCGCCGCTCCCGTTTGTATGCTGGCTCCCGTGTCCTCTTGGGCCGCCGCCGTTGCATCCTACGTACCCGACGGCTTCCCCGGTTCCCGTATCAGCATGTTCCTGAGCCAGATCCCCTTCAACTACTACTGCATCCTGACGCTGGTGATGGTCATCGTCACCTCCGTGCTGAACATTGACTACGGTCCCATGCTGACCCATGAGTACAATGCTCAGGTCAAGGATGATCTGTTCACCACCCCCGAGCGTCCCTTTGAGGGCGCCGACGACTACGAAGAGGGTGCCAAGCACTCCTCCGTGCTGGATCTGCTGCTGCCTGTTATCGTTCTGATCGCCCTGTGCATCGTTGGTCTGGTCTGGACCGGTGGTATGTGGGATACCGAGAGCGACAACTACGGCAACTTCATCATGTCCTTCTCCGACGCCACCGCCGGTACCGGCCTGTGCTTGGGTTCCATCATTGCACTGGTCTTTACGTTCGTGTACTACTGGCTGCGCGGCCTCATCACCTTCGAGAAGTCCATGGAGGCGATTCCCAATGGCTTCATCCAGATGATCTCCCCCATCCTGATCCTCTGCTTCGCCTGGACCCTGTGCGGCCTGTGCCGTGACAATGGTCTGCAGGTGGGTACCTTCGTAGAGGGCGTTATGGCCAACACCGGCAGCCTTGCTAAGTTCCTGCCCGCCGTGATCTTCATCGTGGCCTGCTTCATCGGCTTCGCCACCGGTACCTCTTGGGGTACCATCGGCATCATGGTTCCGCTGGTCTGCGCCGTGTTCAACTGGGATACCCAGATGACTCTGCTGTCCGTGGGTCTGGCTGCTTCCTGCGCCGGCGGCGTGTGCGGCGACCACCTGTCCCCCATCTCCGATACCACCATCATGGCTTCTGCCGGTGCCCACTGCTTCCACCTGAACCACGTGGCCACCCAGATCCCCTACGGTATCACCGTGGCTGCCGTTTCCTTCGTCAGCTTCATCATTGCCGGTCTGGTCCAGAACGCTGTGGTCTGCATGATCATCGCCATCGTTCTGATGATCGCCACCCTGCTGGTCATCAAGGCCGTGGTTGCCAAGAAGCACGCCGGTATCTTCCAGGAGATGGCCGAGGCCGACAAGGTGCTCTACAACAAGTAAGAATATCGTTCCTTTGAGGTTGGTCTGAACCGATCCTACATCGTGAGGGCGCAGCAAAAGCTGCGCCCTCATTTTTTCTATCGAATATAGGACAGGGCATTCTCTAAGGGAGTGGCGCAGCGGGAGTTACGCCACTCCCTTTTTTGAGGGGCTTGCGGCCACCTACACGCTTCGAGAGGGCAGCGTGCAGGGAGCTGTCCGATGGGAGGCGGACAGAATGGGTCCGCAACGCAAATATGCGATATTTCGGTTTCCATTTTTGTCAGGTCAGCTGCTAAAAAAGGAAAAAGGCGCAAAAAGCGCGTTAATTTCGCGTTAAGAGATTTTCAAATATTAGCACGATTTTTATATGTTTTCCGTAAATAGACCGCAAAATCCTATTAAGAAAGTGAGAATTGGCGCAATTTTCAGAGGAACGTCCAAAAGATTGATTCATAATTTGTTCAAAATTCAGGCCGGAAGCGGTTTCTGGAATCTTGACAATACCTCCAAAAACCGCTACCATAAAGTCACCAAATTTAAGGAGGTAAATCACCTAATGGAAAAGAAAGGCACTCGTATAGCGTATTTTATTGCGCTGGCGATCGTTGTGATCGCACTGGTCATCGCCAAGGTGGCCAATGACGGTTCCGGCTTCGTAGCCACCGGTTGGGCGTTGTTCCCCCCCATCGTGGCTATTGCGCTGGCCCTCATCAGTAAGGAAGTGTACTCTTCCCTGTTCCTGGGCTGCGTGGTAGGTGCCCTGCTGCTGGCCAACTTCCAGCCCTGGCAGATGGTCGTGAATTTCATCGGCGCCGGTGAGGGCGTCGGCATGATCAACGCCATCGACATCTCCATCCTGATCTTCCTGGTCATCCTGGGCATCATGGTGGATCTGATGAACAAGGCCGGCGGTTCCGCTGCCTTCGGCCGCTGGGCCAAGAAGGCTGTGAAGACCCGCTCCGGCGCACAGCTGCTGACCATGCTGCTGGGCGTGCTGATCTTCATCGACGACTATTTCAACTGCCTGACCGTGGGCGCCGTGATGCGTCCCGTGACGGAGAGCCACAAGATCTCTCGCGCCAAGCTGGCTTACATCATCGACGCCACCGCCGCTCCCGTTTGTATGCTGGCTCCCGTGTCCTCTTGGGCCGCCGCCGTTGCATCCTACGTACCCGACGGCTTCCCCGGTTCCCGTATCAGCATGTTCCTGAGCCAGATCCCCTTCAACTACTACTGCATCCTGACGCTGGTGATGGTCATCGTCACCTCCGTGCTGAACATTGACTACGGTCCCATGCTGACCCATGAGTACAATGCTCAGGTCAAGGATGATCTGTTCACCACCCCCGAGCGTCCCTTTGAGGGCGCCGACGACTACGAAGAGGGTGCCAAGCACTCCTCCGTGCTGGATCTGCTGCTGCCTGTTATCGTTCTGATCGCCCTGTGCATCGTTGGTCTGGTCTGGACCGGTGGTATGTGGGATACCGAGAGCGACAACTACGGCAACTTCATCATGTCCTTCTCCGACGCCACCGCCGGTACCGGCCTGTGCTTGGGTTCCATCATTGCACTGGTCTTTACGTTCGTGTACTACTGGCTGCGCGGCCTCATCACCTTCGAGAAGTCCATGGAGGCGATTCCCAATGGCTTCATCCAGATGATCTCCCCCATCCTGATCCTCTGCTTCGCCTGGACCCTGTGCGGCCTGTGCCGTGACAATGGTCTGCAGGTGGGTACCTTCGTAGAGGGCGTTATGGCCAACACCGGCAGCCTTGCTAAGTTCCTGCCCGCCGTGATCTTCATCGTGGCCTGCTTCATCGGCTTCGCCACCGGTACCTCTTGGGGTACCATCGGCATCATGGTTCCGCTGGTCTGCGCCGTGTTCAACTGGGATACCCAGATGACTCTGCTGTCCGTGGGTCTGGCTGCTTCCTGCGCCGGCGGCGTGTGCGGCGACCACCTGTCCCCCATCTCCGATACCACCATCATGGCTTCTGCCGGCGCCCACTGCTTCCACCTGAACCACGTGGCGACGCAGCTGCCCTATGGTATCACCGTGGCCGCCGTTTCCTTCGTCAGCTTCATCATTGCCGGTCTGGTCCAGAACGCTGTGATCTGCATGATCATCGCCATCGTTCTGATGGTCGCGACCCTGCTGGCCATCAAGGCCGTCACCGCCAAGAAGCACGCCGGCATCTTTGCCGAAATGGCCGCGGCCGACAAGGTGCTCTATCAGAAGTAAGCGATCGTCTTTCCCATACAGGGTATGCCCCCGGCTCAGCCGGGGGCATATTTTTGTATTCCGAAAACCTGAGCTCTCGCCCCGGTTTTGAAATTTTTTCCCTGCTTCTTCTTTCGTCCTCCGCAGAGCCGAGGAAGCCGCCCAAAAGTGGTTTGATACCTCTCTTCGGGACAGGAATGCTGCCCCACTCCGAAAGAGAGCACACAGCGGCTCACAGGGGCGGACATATGGTCTCTGTGCTCTGTACCGACAGCTTTTGCCGCACTCACTGACGCTCCAGTTCGGTCATTTGCCGCTGGTAACACTACTCCAAGACCTCGTGCATGGGAACGATGGTGCAGCGCAAGTTTCCGTTTTTCCTAATACCGTTTTTCATCTGTATCTGCGTCCATTCCGTGATGGTGAGCCCGTGTTCCTCCAGCAGGCGCATATGCTTGGCGACGGTATTGCGGGAGAGATGCAGGACTTTCGCCATGTGGAGCACATCATCAGTGCTTCAAAGGTCCCCTTCGGCCGGTCTGCGCCGGTCAGCTGCCGGGACCTGAAATCCCTCACCGTTCCCAAGGGGACCGAGGTGTCGGAGGATGTCTTTGGCAGCGGCGAGGAGGAGCACCAGCTGTTCCGGAAGCTCCCATATGCGTAAGTGAATATAGCAAGCTCTCCCACAGGAAAAGGGACGGTCCCTGTGGACCGTCCCTTTTCCTGTTATGGTTGCTGATCGGCCTGCACTCCCCTGCCGGGGGGTATCGCTGCGGTTGACCACGAAAATTCCCACGCATACCAGTACCAACGCCGCTAAACTGTACGGGGTAAAGGCCTGCTGTCCCTCCCGCAGGAGCGGCGCCGACAGAAGCACGCCGAACACGGGATTCAAAAAGCCGTATACCGCCACCCGCCCCACCGGATTGTACCGGGTCAGGGCGCTCCAGATGGTCTGGGCCACGGCGGACAGCAGCACCATGTATCCCAGCAGCAGAAGGGACTGCCCGGTGAAATGCGGCAGCGTACCTCCGAAGCACAGTCCCGTCAGCAGCAAAAGCCCCCCGCCCACGATGAACTGATATCCGCACAGGGTCAGGGTGTCCTCTCCCTCGGCATACCGCTTGAAAAGCGAGATGGAGAAGCCGTTGGCCAGCGCCGCCAGTAGCACCGCACCGTCCCCCAGCAGGGTGAAGCCGCCGCCCAACCCGCCGCCGGACAGATTGATCAGCAGCACGCCGCCGAAGCCGCACAGGCAGCCCAGCAGCTTGGGGGCATTGAGCCGCTCATAGTGAAACAGCTTGGCGGAAATCAAAATGGCGAAGAACACGTGGACCGCCATCAGGACGGAGCCCTTGACGCCGGAGGTGTGCGCCATGCCGATATAGAACAGGGCATACTGCACGAGGGTCTGGATCAGACCCAGCTTCGTGGCCTTCCACAGGGAGGAGCATGCGGGAAGCCGCAGCCAACTCAGGGAAGCGCTGTGGAAAAGCACCGTCACCACACCGGCAAAGAAAAAACGCAGCCCCGCAAAGATCAGTTGTTCCGCCGAATCGGCGGAGGAAACAGACAACAGGCCGTAGCCGATCTTCACCGCCGGGAAGGCGCTGCCCCACAGCAGGCAGCAAAAGGCAGCCAGCAGGCAGATGACCATGGGGCGCTGCAGGGTGGAGGTCGAGGTTTTTTTCATAGGGTAATACTCCGTTGGATGTCCCTCTCCGACAGGAAAAGGTTCCCCGTGGTATAGCCGCAGGGAACCTTTTCAAATGAGGGGGTAGGGGATGGATAGATTACTTGGCAGCTTCCTCCGTGGCCACTGCCGTCTCGCCGTAGTTGTAGCGAGGCTTGCCACGGTAGACGATGCCGCCGATGACCATGGCGATCACCGTGGGGATCAGCCAGGAGAAGCCCTGCTCCGCCAGGGGGATCATGTACATGACCTTGCGCAGGCCGTCCAGATTGGGAGCCACCGCCAGAATGGCGTCGCCCACACTGACGATACCGGCCACGGCTACACCGAACTTATACACGCCGTCGTTGGGGATCCACTTGTCCACCAGACCCAGCACGGTCAGTACGATGCAGATGGGATACATGATGAGGAAGATGGGAGTCACGTAGTTGATGATGTTCTGGATGCCGAAGGAGCCGAACACAGCGCCCACCACGCAGGCGATGCCCATCCACAGCTTGTAGGAAATACGGCCCTTGGAAACCTCGTTGATGACGGAGGCGCCGGTGGAGCCGATGCCGATGGCGGTGGTGAGGCAGGCCAGACTGACCGCCAGACCCATGCAGACCTTACCGAAGCTGCCCAGCACCCGGCCCACCAGACCGCTGAGGAGGGTGGTCTGAGGCACGCTCAGGTCGTAGTAGTCACCGCCGCAGGCGCCGATGTAGGTCAGGATGATGTAGATGATGCCCAGCGCCTGCGGGAACAAAGCAGCCCTCTCTGGCCAAATACGCTGCCTGCACCGCCAGCGAGGCGGCCGTGCTGAGCTTATAGGCGCAGGAGATCTTCGCTCCGTCGCAGAACATTCCGCCGATGGTCCCCAACACCGTCTGCATGGCGTGGACCGCCGTGTCGTAGCTACCGCCCAGCAGATAGCTGACGGCGGCGGTCATACCGGTGGCCGCTGCAACGCCGCAGCCGCAAAAGGCGGTCATCCGCTTGATGTGGGCCTTGATGTAGATGGTGATCATGGAGCTGATGGCCAGCGCCGCGGCGGTCTGCTCCTCAGAGGCTCCCAGCGCCTCCGCTGCGGAGAGGACGCCCACAAAGTTCGTGATGCCGTGGTTACCGCTTCCGGCAATGGCCATGATGGTCACATTCAGGCCGCTCATCCGGGCCTCCCCGGCGGCGGCGGTGTAGGCCTGCGCCTCAGCAGAAACTGCCAGCGGGCCGGTCATCTGACCGGAAATCCGCTGCTTCAGCAGCCTGCCCAGCGGCAGCTCCGGATCCTCCAGATCTCTTCTGACCGCCTCCTGATTCCGCCGGGCATCCTCCAACAAAAACCGGAAGCTCTCCCGCTCTATGGAGAGGATGGTCTCGTACAGCTCCTGTACGCTGTATTCCACCAACGGATAGACCGCCGTTCCATGGGTCCGCCCCTCCGCCTGCATCACAGGCGCTCCGTTTCGCAGGATCTCCGTCACGCAGGAGTAGTCCCCCCGGATCACCGCCTGCGCCTCCTCGCCGCCGCCGGAGACGATGGCCCGCACATACAGCGGCTCCGGCGTCTGGCCGTAGGCGACGTGTACTCGCCCGTCGGATACGATGGCCGCCGCCTGCTGCACGATATCACCGGTGACATCGGCCAGAATGGCCAGACCCCGTTCCGGTTCATCCAGCAGCGCACCCAGCGCCGCCGCCAGCTCCAGTCCGATGCGGTTCGTGCCGGGGATGCCCACGCTGACACCGTTTTTGTAGATGTTGGGGCTCACCAGCACGTCGATTTTTCCGGCCTGCGCCCCAGGGTATGAGCCGCCACGGCCACCGCCAGGCACACGCTGCCCGGATCGGTACAGCCGGTGGAGGGCTCAATCTCAGAGGTCAATATATCCAAAAGCTTCTGCTTGTCAATCATCATCGGGGCCTCCTGCCTTGTCGTTTTCTGTCTTTTCTTGGCGTTCCGTGTAATTTTTCTACATCATAACAGATACAGTGTCCAATGAGAATGCCTCTTTACGCCCCTTTTTTGTAATAATTGCAGCAATCGCACCGACCACCTCCCCGACCAATCAGGACTTTTTGCACTATCTTACTTTTCTGCACCTACCGTACTGCAAAAAAGCAGGGGCTCCGCATACCGCTGCGGAGTCCCTGCTTCCTTCAATGGGTACGAAGCGGAACGCTTTCACTGGGGGAGTGACCAAAGTACTTTTTATACGCACGGCTGAAGTAGTTGGAGTCGCTCCACCGCCGTGTCCGATACGGAGACCTGCTGGCGCAGAAGGCGCTCGGCCCGCCGCATCCGCTCCTCCGTCAGAGCATCCCGGAAGCTCTGGCCCGTCTGCGCCCGGAAAATACGCCCCAGATACGCCGCATTGACGTACTGCTCCTTTGCCACAGTCTCCAGCTTCAGCGGCTCCCGAAACCGCAGCTGGATGGCCGTCAGTGCCGCCTGCACCAGAGGATGCTCCGAATCCCGCACCAGAACCAGCTGGCAGCGCACATCCTCGCAGACGGTCTGTATCCTCCGGCACAGCTGCTCCACCGTGAAAATCCCCCCGTGGTCAGCCGCTCCGGCGGTGGGAGGGCCGACTCGGCGCACAGCCTTGCGATTCCGGCCCACAGCAGCGTCAGCTGCTCCCGCTCGGTATATTCATCCTCTACCACAAGAATGTCGATGGCCATTTATGCTTCCTCCTGTTTTTCAGGGGACACGTCAGAACGATCCGGGTACCGCTGCCCAATGCGCTCTGTATGTCCACCTCCGCCTCCGGCCCGAAAAACAGCTTCAGCCGTTCCGTCACGTTCTGTACGCCGGAGCCTCCGGCCTGATGATCCCGGAGCTTCTCCAGCACCTCCTCCGGGATACCGGCGCCGTTATCGCTGACGGAGATCACCAGCTTTCCGTCCTCTGCGGTGGCCGACACCTTCACATGCAGCGGGTGTTCATCCTCCCCGGCCCCGTGCAGGATGGCATTTTCCACCAGCGGCTGGATGGTCAGCACCGGGATCATCAGCTGCCCGCAGGCGGAAACGTCCCCCACCTCGAAGGAAAAGCCAGGCCCCAACCGCTGGCTCTGCAGGGTCAGATACTGCCGGGCGCACTGCATCTCCTCCGCCAGCGTGCAGATGGAGTCCTTGTAGTAGTACGCCCGCCGCAGCAGATCCGCCAGATCGCAGATGAGATCCGCCGTCTGGGGCGCTCCCTCCCGATAGGCCGTCCTCATCAGCAGATTCAGGGTGTTAAACAGAAAGTGCGGACTGATCTGGGACTGCAAAAACTTAAATTCACTGGCGTGCAGCGTCCGCTCCAGCGCCAGCTTCTTCTCCACCTGCCGGGCGTATTCCCGCCGGGTCTCCAGCTCCGCCTCGGAGGTGGCCACATACCCGGCAAAGACCTGCAGCATCTGCATCCTGGCATCCAGCTCTTCCGCAGAGAGCACCCGCAGCGTCCCCGCCAGCGCCACCATTTCGTCGTAATCCAGCTCCAGCTCCTGACAGTGCCGGCGCAGTGTGCTGTAAAACGCCTCCTCGGTATCCCGGGTGAGGAACTGCCCGTATGTCAGGCTGAGCCCTCTGGCCTCCGGCAGCGGCACCGGCACGGAGATCACGCTGATGCCCATGTGACACTGGGACACCGTACACCGCTGCTCGGCGCCCAGCCCGAAGCTGTGGTTGCAGGCCAGACAGTGCTGAGTGCCCTTTTCGCTACTGATGACCCTGCGGCAGAAGCCGGTAAACACGTCCAGCCGCAGCGGCCCCTGATAGTGTCCCTCCTGGTCGATAAAGGACACGCTCTGCCCCGTCACATTGGAAAATGTGCGGTCCATCTGCTGTAATAACTGATTCAGCGCATGGCCTGTTACCGCCATTTTGCTCCCTCCTCCATCATCGGCTCCCAGACCCTACCCGGAAGCGCTTTCCAAAAGGGGACTTGCCAAAACAAATGGCCTATGCTATAATCGTCCCCGACATTTGGCAGTCATCGCTGCTGTACACCAGAAAGGAGATCCTCCCATGAAAAAAGCTATTTCCACCAACGGCGCTCCTGCCGCCATCGGCCCCTATTCTCAGGCCATCGACTGCGGCGAATTTGTATTCACCAGTGGCCAGCTCGGTCTGGACCCCGCCACCGGTAAATTGGCAGACGGCGGCGTACAGGCTCAGGCCACGCAGGCTATGAAAAACATCCAGGCGGTTCTGACCGCAGCCGGACTGACTCTGGATAACGTGGTCAAAACCACCGTTCTCCTCACGAATATCGCTGATTTCGCCGCCGTTAACGAGATCTACGCCTCCTTCTTTGAGGGAACTACCTACCCCGCACGCTGCGCCTATCAGGTGAGCGCACTGCCCGCCGGGGCGCTGGTGGAAATCGAGACCATCTGCCAGAAGTGATCGCAGCACTTGCCTGCATTATACCCTCATTCCGGCTTTTCTGTCAGCGAAAAACTCCGGCCGGGCTGCTCATCTAACCCGGCTGCCGCCCTGCGTGCAAAGCCGTGTCCGCCCTGCTGGCCTCTGGAAAACATTGGATAAATTGGCTGCATCGTTCCGGGAATTTTCCGAGCTTTTCCGAGCTTTTCCGGATATATTTGGCCCCCGGTCATGCTGGGGGCCTTTTCTTATATACACAGCCATGCACAAGAGGGACGGTCCTTACGGACCGTCCCTCTTGCTTACAGGAAAGATATCGAGAGATATCGGGAAAAGCGGGATATCAGTTTTCCTTCTTGCGCCGCAGCATCAGACCGGCACCCAGAGCGCACACCAGCATACCGCTCACCCACAGCATCAGCTGGCTCTCATCACCGGTGGCGGGGGTATCGGGTGTGGTGGGCTTCTCCGGCTGCTCGGGCTTGCCGGGCTCCACGGGAGTGGTAG